>ENA-ORBV01002233-ORBV01002233.1-microbial-mat-metagenome-genome-assembly--contig:-NODE-2233-length-41311-cov-7.728840_pt1 | contig 41311 bp, 46 predicted proteins | sample MGYA00237777_ERZ505514 | MGnify/ENA primary metagenome ERZ505514 (study PRJEB26160, sample SAMN06269048) | microbial mat metagenome | isolation source: Oligotrophic lake microbial mat | place... | reverse complement strand
CCGAGATCTACACCTCTCTATTCGTCGGCAGCGTCAGATGTGTATAAGAGACAGAAATTGAGCAGGGCCTGCTCGGCAAGGAAGCTGGTTCCCAGGCCAACATCGACGTTCCGCTCTCTGAGCAGCACCCGCACCCGAAGCTTCGCGGTAAGACCGCGACTTTCCTGGTGACGGTGAAAGATATTAAAGAGCGCGTTCTGCCGGCAGCTGATGACGAATTCGCCAAGGATGTCGGGGCATTCGAGACACTCTCTGATCTAAAGAAAAGCCTCCGTGAGCGGCTCGAAGCCCAACTCAAAGAGCAGTCGGATACTTCCGTTGCTGAGCAACTAGTCCAGGCACTGGCGAACGCCAATTCGGTTCCGGTGCCCCCTTCACTCGTGGAGCGGCAAAGTCAGCTGACGGAGCAGGAGATTTTGAACCGTGCACGGAGCGAGGGCCAGCAGGCGAGCCGTGTCGGTCCGGAGCTCCGCGCGCAAATCCAAGCGGACAGTGAAATGAAAGTCCGCGCTGGCCTGTTGATGGCAGAAATCGCCAAAAAAGAAAGCATTAAGATTGGTGACGCCGAATTTGAAGAAGGCCTCACTGAGTTAGCTACACAGACCGGGAAGAACCTCGCTAAACTTCGGGTTGAATATCGCGACGCGCGAAAGCGAGAAATGCTGCTTGGGATGATTCTTGAGAATAAGGTACTCGACATCATCGAGCAGAAGGCCAAGATTGTAGACGAATAGGCTCCGGGCGGCTCGCCTGGCGAATGCCACCGTAATCTTACTGAGGGAACATGCTGAAGCGACCTGAAACGCCAAAAGAAGCACTGCTCTTGCTGGAGAGCCGCGCCGACGAGATCGCGCGAGCGACCTCAGGAGTCATCTATCCGCACGTCGTCGAGACAACGCATCGCGGAGAGCGCACCTGGGACATTTTTAGCCGGCTTCTGAAGGATCGAATTGTGTTTCTTGGCAGCGGGGTAGACGACGATGTCGCCAACATCATCATCGCCCAATTTCTTTTCCTCGAGAGTGAAGATCCCGACAAGGACATTCAGCTTTACGTGAACTCTCCGGGGGGCGTGGTCACGGCCGGTTTGGCGATTTTTGACACCATGCAGTACGTGCGCTGTCCTGTGAGCACCATTTGCATCGGGCAAGCTGCCAGCATGGGGGCCCTCCTGCTGTGCGCTGGCGAAAAGGGGCGTCGGTATGCGCTGCCTCACTCCCGCATCATGATCCATCAGCCGCTCGGGGGAGCCCGTGGGCAGGCAACTGATATAGAAATCCAGGCTCGCGAGATTCGGCACGCCAAAGACGTGATCACCGACATTCTGGTGAACGCCACGGGCAGAAAGCGCGAAGAAATCGCCAAAGACATCGAGAGGGATTTCTACATGGGTCCGGTTCAAGCCAAGGAATATGGCCTGATCGATGAAGTCTTTGAGCGAAAGAAGAAAAAAGAGGTTTGAAAAAGAGGGGGCTGATGTGAGCCTGGAAGTGGCCGTAGCTCACTTCGTGGCTAAGAACAAAAGGAATAAGCTGGCAGGTGTCTCGTCTCGGCGCTTCGGTGGGAAAGGCCGCCATGGGATCGGCCATGAGGGCGCGGACTTGCGGTAAGGCGCGGCTGGCTTTAGGATTTGGTAGATTTTACCCTTGAAAAGAAACCTCTAGCGCACGTCAGAACAGGAATAACCGGTGGAGCGACGGCGAGACGATTCAAATGGCAACTTGTGCTGCTCTTTCTGCGGGAAATCGCAGAAGGAAGTTAAGAAGCTGATTGCAGGGCCAACGGTCTACATCTGCGACGAGTGTATTGCGCTCTGCAATGACATCATCGCCGAAGAGGTCGAAAAGGATGAGCCTAGCAACGGCTCCGATCCGATGCCCAAGCCAGCGGAGATCAAGGGCATCCTTGACGACTATGTTGTAGGCCAAGATCGCGCGAAGAAGATTCTGTCGGTGGCCGTACACAACCACTACAAGCGCATCGATACCAAGGTCGCTTCCGATGATGTGGAGCTCGGTAAGAGCAACATTTTGCTGCTCGGCCCAACCGGCAGCGGGAAGACGTTGCTGGCCCAGACGCTGGCCAAAATCCTGAAGGTTCCGTTCGCTATTGCGGACGCCACCACACTCACCGAAGCGGGTTACGTGGGTGAGGATGTCGAAAACATCATCGTTCAGCTCTTACAAAACGCTGATCATGATGTTGAGCGAGCGCAGCGAGGCATCGTCTACATCGACGAAATCGACAAAATTAGCCGAAAGAGCGATAATCCTTCAATCACACGCGATGTGTCGGGGGAGGGCGTTCAGCAGGCTCTGCTCAAGATAATCGAGGGGACGATCGCGAACGTTCCGCCGAAGGGCGGACGTAAACACCCGCAGCAGGATTTTTTGCAGGTCGATACCAGTAATATTCTGTTTGTGTGCGGTGGCGCTTTTGTAGGACTGGATCAGATCATCCAACGGCGCCTCGGCCAATCACGTTTGGGTTTTGGCGCAGACATCAAAAGCAAGAGCGAGCTCAAGTTGGGCGATTTGTTGGCCACCGTTCAGCCCGAGGATTTGCTCAAGTTCGGCTTGATCCCAGAATTTATCGGGCGTTTGCCGGTGGTGGCAACTCTGCACGAGCTCACCGAAGATGCCCTGATCGACATCCTCACCAAGCCCAAGAATAGCTTGGTCAAGCAGTTTCAAAAGCTCTTTGAAATGGACGGTGTGAAGCTGAAGTTTGCTAAGGCCGCGCTTGCCGCGATCGCCCGCAAAGCGTTGGCGCGCGAGAGTGGAGCGCGCGGCCTCAGAGCCATTATGGAAGAGGCGATGCTCGATATCATGTACGAGATCCCATCTCAGCAGGGGATCAAGGAAGTGGTTATCAACGAGGATGTGATTCTCAAAGCCGAGGCGCCCTTGATCGTCTACCACAAGGAAGCAGGCGTCGGCTGATTTCGCTACCGCGCGCTGGGTCCTTGTCCTCATTATCTACAATTCAACGCCTCCGACCGAGCTAAGGGATAAAGTGTCACGTCGTCCTATTCCCGCACTTCCACTGCGAGACATCATCGTTTTTCCGCACATGGTGTCGCAGCTCTTCGTCGGGCGTGAAAAAAGTATTGCGGCGCTTGATGCAGCGATGGCGGGAGACAAGGAAGTGTTCCTCGCCGCTCAGAAGAGCGCGAAAACGAATGAACCCCTGGCGGAAGACATCTATTCGATCGGGACAGTGGGCGCGATCGTTCAGCTGCTCAGATTAGCTGACGGCACCGTCAAGGTGTTGATCGAAGGCCGGCGTCGAGCGCGCGTGCGCAATTACGTGGACACGCGTGAGTTCTTTCAGGTGGAGGTGGATGAGCTGAGCGATGCCACTGACGGCGATGTCGAGGTGGAGGCACTGCTGCGTAGTGTTCAGAGCACCTTTGAGGTCTACGTAAAACTCAACAAAAAGGTGCAGCCTGAGATCCTCATGGCTGTGCAAAGCATTGAAGATCCTTCAAAGCTCGCGGATACGATCGCCGCTAATTTGCCCACTATTAAGCTGGCGGATCGGCAAGGCTTGCTTGAGATGCTCGACGCAAAGAAGCGCCTCGAGCGTTTGTATGAATTGATGCAGGCTGAGATCGAGATCCTGCAGGTTGAGAAGAAGATTCGTTCGCGCGTCAAAAAGCAGATGGAGAAGACGCAGAAGGAATATTACTTAAACGAGCAGATGCAGGCCATCCAGAAGGAACTGGGTGGTGGGGAGAGGGATGAATTCAAGAGCGACTTGGCGGAGCTGGAAGAGAAGCTCAAGACCAAGAAGATGAGCGAAGAAGCTCAAACTAAGATGAAGCGGGAGCTCAAGAAGCTCAAGATGATGCACCCCACGAGCGCCGAAGCTACGGTGGTCCGTAATTACATCGATTGGGTGGTCGGGCTGCCATGGTTCGAGAAGACGGCGGAGCGTTTTGACATCGAAGAAGCCGAGCGCATCTTGGATGAGGATCATTATGGCCTCAAGAAGTGCAAGGAACGCATTATCGAGTATTTGGCGGTCCAAGCGCTCACCAAGCAGTTGAAGGGGCCCATTCTCTGTTTTGTGGGTCCGCCGGGTGTCGGCAAGACGAGCATTGCGCGGAGTATTGCACGCGCCATGGGGCGAAAATTTGTACGTCTGTCGCTCGGTGGCGTGCGTGATGAAGCTGAAATTCGCGGGCATCGGCGCACCTATATCGGAGCGCTACCAGGTAAGCTGATTCAAAACCTGAAGAAAGTGGGTTCGAATAATCCTGTTTTCTTGCTCGACGAAGTCGACAAGATGAGCGCTGATTTTCGGGGTGATCCAGCCTCCGCACTCTTGGAAGTGCTCGACCCAGAGCAGAATCATTCGTTCAACGACCACTATCTGGACATCGACTACGACCTTTCCGACGTGATGTTCATCACCACCGCGAACACGCTGAACGGCATCCCCTTGCCCCTGCAAGATCGGATGGAGATCATCCAGCTCTCAAGCTACACCGAGTACGATAAGCTCAACATTGCCCAACAGTACCTAGTGCCGCGACAGAAGAAGGAATGCGGCCTCGAAGATGTTGAGGTGGATTTGGGGCAGGCTGCACTCCGCACGGTGATCCACCACTACACCAGGGAAGCTGGCGTCCGAAATCTCGAGCGAGAGATCTCGAGCCTGTGCCGGAAGATCGCCCTGCGCGTCGTGAAGGACGGTAAGCAGGTCAAGGTTTCGATTAAGCCTGAGGATGTCCCCAAATACCTCGGCGTTCCGAAGTACCGTTTGGGCCAAAAGGACGAAGAGAATCAGATCGGCCTGGTGCATGGCTTGAGCGTGTCCGACTACGGGGGGGACATTCTGGACTGCGAGGTCAGCGTCGTTCCGGGCAAGGGCAAGCTGGCGATCACAGGCCTTTTGGAGAAGGGCATGGAGGAGAGCGGACAGGCTGCCATGAGCTACGTTCGCTCACGGGGAGCCGCGCTCGGCCTTGAGAAAGATTTTTATCAGAAGGTGGATGTGCACGTGCACTTTCCAGATTTTGTGCGGAAAGATGGCCCAAGCGCAGGCGTTACTATGGCGACAGGTATCGCGAGCGCGCTAGCCCGCTGGCCTGTGCGCCACGAGCTGGCGATGACGGGAGAAATCACGCTGCGCGGGCGAGTGATGCCGATCGGCGGCCTCAAGGAAAAGCTCCTCGCGGCGCATCGCAACGGCATCAAGACGGTGTTGGTCCCCAAAGAGAATCGCAAGGATTTGAAGGAAGTTCCCCGAAGAGTGCTAGCCGCGTTGCGCATCGTGTTTGTTGACCACATGGATGATGTGTTGCGCGAGGCGCTTGAGGTAGAAAACCCCGATCAGAAGTTCGGGCCACGCCGCCTGGTGCTCGAGTATCGAGAAGGTGAGCTCATCGATGGAGCAGTGCCGCCCGAAGCGGTGGGCGCAGTCCGCAGTCCGTCCGTAGTTGAGCTGCCGACCGTCGACCAGCCCGGCATTTCGTAATCGCGATCAGCCCTTCCCCGTTAGAGCGCGTTGGGTGCGCGCAAAGGTCTTGCCCGGGCCTCGCTTCGCAGCTAAGGAGCGCATGCCAATCCTCTTGAACGGGGAAGGGCGGGTAGCTCAGTTGGTAGAGCGCTGGCCTTACAAGCCGGATGTCGCAGGTTCGAGTCCTGTCCCGCCTACTGGATTGTTGCATCGGGAGAACTTCTTCTCGCGGAATGCTTGGGGGCGTGTTACGGTTCTGCCGCGCTTCTGGAACAGAGGGCCGGTTTGGCCTCATGTGAACCTGGTGCTTTTTCGGAGAGATTCGGTGAAGGCCCAGGTGGACTCGTAGCGCTCCCGCAGGAAAAAGTCCTCATATCGGGGTTCTCTCCCTGCGTGTGCAGAGACACTGCAACGAGGTGAGTTGCCGAATGACGGGTCGAGCCAGCGCAGACAAACGCCGCAAAGAAAAAGAGCGGCAGGATCGGAAGAAAGACAAAGCGGAGCGGAGAGCCACTCGCAAGGTGGATAAGCCCGAGCGCAGTTCGGACGAAGATCCGGATATTGCGGGCATTATTCCAGGGCCGCAGCCTTTGCCAGATGGGTTCTCCGATGGGGATCCCGCCTCCGAGAGAGCGGTCTAGCCCGGTGCGCAACTACCGGTACATGAGCGAGGCGGCGGTTAAGGCTCGCGAAAGGCGCGAGCGCGAAGACGGCTGTCCCCGGCTCGTGAAAGAGGTGCCGCGCCTCCGAGAATTGCGGCTCGATATCGAGGAGCGCCATCCCGAAAGCGCGGTGGCGGGGACACGCTACACGCGAGTGGTGGTGGTTCCGAGTGCCGCTGCGCTGTTTGAGCTGAACTGCGGCGATACGGGCTGCAAGGATGGAGGCCATGATCTCACCCGGGAGATCCTGGGCGCACTCACTCGTGGTAAAGTTGAGTTTTCCGGCGAAAGCTCGTGTCGAGGCCAACTCGGCACAGCAGATTGCAGACGCCTCCTGAAATATCAGGCGGTGGCGCACTACGCGCCTGAAGCTGTCTGAAGGCACTCTTCGGGCTCAACCTTCGAGTGTGGCCTCTCAACCTTCGAGTGTGGCCTCTCAACCTTCGAGTGTGGCCTCAAGAAGGCCCTTGCGTTTGCCAGTCAGCTTGAGAGGCTCGGGGCCAAGGTGCGTTCCGATGAAGAACTCATGGCTGCCTACGTTGGGGGGAACGCGGCCGCATTCCGGGAACTCTTCGAACGCCATGCGCCCAGTCTCCTGCGTAGCATGAAGCGCGATCTTCGGGCTCAAGAGGAGGCAGGGGATTTGGTTCAGCAGTGCTTTCTTCAACTGCACCGAGCACGTCTTGATTTTGATCCCACCCAACGCCTGAGGCCGTGGCTATTCACGATCGCGTTGAACCTGAAACGAGAACATTTTCGGCGGGTGAAACGCCGACCCGAGACTTCACTCGAAGGGATCCTTGAGCCTCAAGAGGCCGCGCGAGGCGCCCTTCGCTTTGAGGCCGCGCAGGCGTTGGCGCGAGCCCTCGAGCAGGTGCCTAAACAGCAGCGCGAGGTGATCGAGCTGCATTGGTTTGATGAGCTTTCCTTTCACGAAATCGCCGAGGTAGTGGGAGCAACGCTCAGTGCGGTGAAAGTCCGCGCCCATCGAGGCTACGCAAAAATTCGTGAAATCTTGGCTGATCTAGAGCTTGGCCCCGGAGTTTCGATCCCAGTTGTGCCCGATCCTGAGGCACCTCGTAACCCCAAGTCGCTTGCAGACGTAGAAGGCAAGACGCCATGAATCAGCCCGGCGACGAAAAGCCCCAAGCAACCCTTCCGGAGCGGGCTGTGCCCACTTCCGCGGCGGAGGTGCGCAACTTACTGGCTGGGCTCGAAGGGCAGCTCGAAAACGAGAAAGGGCTTCGAGCGTGGCTCCGGAGCCGACCTACCAGCGTGCGTTTTGCGCTGGCCTTGTGTGTTGTTGGAGGGGTGTTGGCGCTCGAGATTGCGCGGAGCCAGCGGGTTGAAGAAGTTCTCCAGAACTGGTCCGTCTTGGCTGGGCTAACGCTGTTGGTGCTGAGTGGAGTGAGCCTGTATTTGCGATCCGGCGTCCTGGCGAACCGATCCAGGGTATTGTTCAGCGGGTTGCTGCTTTTGGCGGCGCCCTTTTGGGTGTCGTTGCTCGTTGGCAGGTTCGGGAATTTAGGCCACGTGGAAGCGCTGGCTAGTGGTTTTGGGTGCTTCGCGCATGGGGTGATCTACTCGGCGCCCCTCGCTCTCATGCTACTGCTGCTCGATCGACACGATCACCCGGACCGTGAGAGTCTCATCTTGCGGGGCGCGATCATTGGGGTTGTGGGAAATTTGGCGCTGATTTGGCATTGCCCGAGCACCGATCTGTTGCATTTGTTCGCAGGGCATGCGGGCCTCGGCGTGGGCTGGATTTCGGGATGGTTGTTGTGGCGCCGGGTGGGCTCGACCCATGCGTAGAAGGTTTCCCAACCTTCACACACACGGCGAAAGATCGGAGTTGGAGCTGGATCGTCGAGCCGCGCTCGGGCTAGGGCTCGCCTGCTGGGGTGCTAGTGGTTGCGATTCAACCCGCACTCCGGCGAAGTTCCCATCCCGGCCATTGCCGCAGCTCGGCGCTACGGCTGGAGATCCTAAAACGGAGCGAGTGGCTCCACCCTTCAAGCGCGGCGTCAGCCTGGGAAATGCGCTGGATGCGCCAGCGGAAGGTGAGTGGGGGGTGAAGCTGAGCGAAGCTCACTTTGAAGCCATCGCACGTGCGGGACTCGACCACGTACGCCTGCCGGTACGCTTCAGCGCGCATGCTGGCGCGGAAGCTCCGTTTAGTCTCGAGCCCGCCTTCATGGCCCGAGTGGACTGGGCGCTGGAACAAGCGAAAGTGCGCGGTCTCTCGGTGATCCTGGATTTTCATCACTACAACGAACTCATGGAGGCGCCTGCGGCGCACCTTGATCGCTTTGTGGCGATCTGGAAGCAACTTGCCGAGCGCTATCAAACTGAGCCCACTACGATCGCTTTTGAGCTTCTGAATGAGCCGTGCAAGCAGCTCACGCCAGTGCTGCTAAACCCACTCATGGCTCAGGCGATTTCCGTGGTGCGCGAGACGAACCCAACGCGCCGAGTGATTGTGGACAGCTACGCGTGGGCAGCGGCAGAAGGGCTCCGTGAGCTCGCGCTCCCGGACGATCCGAATGTCATCGTTTCCTTTCACATGTATCAGCCACTCCTGTTCACGCACCAGGGCGCACATTGGATGGGCCCAGAGTATCAGACCCGTGGCATTGTGTTCCCGGGTCCTCCAGCCCAGCCAATAGAGCCTGTGGCTGGCGCTAAGGCCGTTGACTGGGTGAGAAACTGGCTGAGGGACTACAATTCTTTGCCCACTCCCCAGAATCCTTGCGGAGAACATGCGATTGTAGAACAGTTTGAGATCGCGACGGCCTACCAAAAAAATACCGGTAGGGCCGTGTATTTGGGCGAGTTTGGGGCGATCGATGTGGCCGACGCGGCGTCGCGTGAAAGGTTTCTGAGGTTCACACGGCGTGAAGCGGAGCGCCGCGGGTTTGGCTGGGCCTACTGGGACGACGGCGCGGGATATCGAGGCTGGGACGAACGAACGGGCCTTTGGGTGCCGGAGATCCAACGCGGACTATTTGAGTAAGCGCCGCTGCTTGCGCACCATCAGCAATTCGGCTGGTAGCCTAGCGAGAGGGCAAGCAGGTGGACCAAGATGTCCGTAGCTTCTATGCCATCGGAGATCCCACGCAGCGCACGATGCGCGAGGAAACGCTCATCGTAGGCCGCATTGGGAACACGTTCACGCAACGCTCGCACAACCTCCCGAAAGTTCCCTAAACTGCTCGGGCCGAGCGCATTGCCGAGGCCAGCATAATGAGCGCTCTGTTCGCGCAGCAGCCAGGGCGGGGCGCCGCTTATGCGGAAAAGGTAGAGCACCTGTTGGCGATTGTCAGTGCGGGATACCACGTCGCGGCTCGTGGTTTTTGACATCTTGAGACCGCCGGTGATGATCGCCATCCCAGGGTCGAGTTTACGTTCCTTAACCACGGTAGAGCTCGTGGTAACCGTGCTGTGCGTGGCTCGGATGATCGCGAAAATGTCCGAGAAAGGGAGCAGCTCCGCCCCTGTTTCGGTCAGCGTTAATCCGGAAGGCTGGAAACGAAAATCTCGAATGGCCGGCATGCGCGCGCTGGGATAAACGGCCCGACGCTCTCCCCATACGGCTCGTCCTGCCTCCCGCTCAATCAGTTGAACCGCTGCTTCGGCGCGGCTTGCTTCTGGAGTCGTCAGCACCACAGCAGGAAGCCCTGCGGAGAGGACGAGGCGCAATTCGTAGAGTGTGGTGCCAAGAGCGACGGCCAAGGGGGCGCGGGCGGCATCGGGGATGTGCTCGACGTCTACGATGGCAACCAGGAACACGCCTGGGAAGCTAGCATAGCCAAGGCGTTGGCTCCCTAGGCCATGATCTCCGTGTGCACGTTCTTTGCCAAACTCGCGTCGCCGAAGTCCTCCGTGGGGGAACCATCCGTCTTTCGCACACCCGCGGCAGTTAGAAAGGTGTTGAGGAGGCGAGCGTTGGAGGTGGTCTTGCCCAGTTCAACAAACAGACCCTTCTTGAAAAACCCTTGCGCTGTTCCAGCAACGATAAACGGGATCGGACTCACATCATGGCCGCCATTCGCTTGCTGATTCGTCCAAATGGCTGAGCCTTGGTCGAGCAGGCTACCTGTGGGGGTGCTCACAGCGGAAAGCTGGTCGAGGAAATGCTTATAGAGCCCGGCGTGATACTGGTCCGCCATGTGGTGAGCCTCGAAGGGGTTAGGGCCTTCGCCGTGCGAGATGTCGTGGAAATTTTCGTTATTCCCAGCAAAACCGAAGTGGTGATCGTCTTCTCGGTCACCGATCTTCAAGGTGGCCACGCGCGTGTAGTCGACAGAAAAGGCGAAGACCATGACGTCCATGTGTAGGCGAATGATCTTGTCGTGGTTGCTCTCGTCGTGGAGCATCGATTCGGCGGCCTCGAGGTCCATGACTTTCGAGGGTGAAAGAGCACCGGTAATGTTGTTCTCAAGTTCGCGGACAGAATCGAAGTGCTGCTGAAGCCGTGTCCGGTCCCCAGCCGAGAGATCCTTGCGCGCCAAGAGATTTGAAATCTGCCCACGCAATAGGTCATTCACGCTCAAACGCCGCGCTGTCACCGTCTCGGCCATGCCTGGCATCGGAGCTGGGCCTGAACCCACGAGCCCCACAATGCGCTGGTAGGCACGGAGCGGTGAAGGCTCCGCAGGGCGCTGCTGCATCGGACCGACGTAGGAGATGAAGCCAGGAACATTGTATTCCTGACCACCAGCGGCATATTGGCCGGCGTGGAGCGTGAGGGGCTCGCGTGCGTTCGGATTCAGCTCGCGCGCGATGCGTGTGTCCAAGGATTCTCCCATCGAGAGTACGTTGGAGACGTGGCCGGGCCCCTTGACGATCTTGGCCGCGGTGAGAACCTGTGCATCATTGGCAGAATGCGCACAGAAGGGGTTGTCGAAGTCATGAATGCCGCCCCGAATCATCAAGAGCCGATCCCAGTAGTCCGCTAAACCGGCAGTTCCGCGCAGCGCTGCTGCTGGGGAAAAAGGCCTTGGTTCAGTTGCGGTGAGGCGCCGGGGCTCCTCCATGGCCGCACGCGTGAGCACACCCGTTTCGGCCGGCCAGAACATCTCGGACGCATCCGGTGTTCCGTCGAAGGCGGCAAACGTGCCCTGCTGGAAGCCATTAGCGTTGATCACAAAGGCAAGATACGGCGTGGGGGTGGCACTTGCCGCGCGCGACGTCTTGGTGAAGGCGTCGAGCAGGGGGAGCCCGAGCGTGACGCCACCGATCCCTTTCAAGAATTGTCGACGATGAGAGCGTCCATGGTTGTCGTGTTGAGTCATCTTACTGTCCTCCGGGAATGCGGGTGAGGAAGGCGTCGTGATTCACGAGCGTGAGCACGAGGTCTTTGAGGGGGAGCGTACCGGATTTTGATTTGTTGCCGATATACAGGCGAAGCGCCGCATCTTCCGACGCGGGCGTGCGCGCATACAGGTAAGCCATCCACTGTTGGGCGATACAGTTATGTGCGTCGGCGTTGTCGGCGGCCAGGGTGTTGAATTCAATGGCGTTATTGAAACGTACGGGCATTCCGGCCGCAAATTCATAGGTATCCGCGGCGTTGACGGGGTGGCCGTTATCCAATGAGCGGTAGGCGCCGATGGCGTCGTAGTTTTCGAATGCGTATCCGGGCGGGTTGATGATCGTCGCGTGACACGTTTGCCCACAGGTGCCAACTCCGACATGAGCCTCGACGCGCTCGCGGTTCGTGGTGGTTTCGGTGCCGTTGGTCGGTGGTAGCGGTGCAACGTTGGGCGCCGGCGGCGGCAGCTCTTTACAGAAGATACGCGTGTTAACGAAGGAGCCGCGGCGGATCGGTGAAGGATTGGTGCGGCTGGCGTTCGAGGCCAGAAAGCCCAACCGAGTCAGAAGGCCTGAGCGCTCGTTGGAATTGAGATCTACTTTGACGAACGCGTTCGTGAAAGTTCCCGGCAGGCCATAGACGCTAGCGAGCGCAGCATTGGCAAAGCTTACCGGAGAAGTCAGCGCATCCTTCCAACCGTGCCCTTCATTGAACCCCCAACGTAGAAACTCAAGAGATTCAGCACCTAGGCTCGCGGCTACTTCAGGCGTATACAGCGGGAATACTTGTGTGTCTTTGGTGACATTGTCGAGACCTCCGAATCTCAACAGTTGGGCGTGGAAACTATCCAGGGTGGAGGCTGCAGCCGGAGCTGCAAGCAACCGCTGCGCCTGAGCGAGCACAGCCTCGCGGGTCTTGAGTCCACCGCTCGCGGCCACGCCGAGCAGCACTTCGTCTGGCATCGTGTTGTTGAGAGCAAAAGCAAGCTTTGCTGCAACTTCGTAGTCGTTGAGAGGAATGGCAGGCCCGACCTGAACCGTGGACAGCTCGCTTCTGTACAGGTAGTGCGGGGATTGCAAAAAGAGTTGCAGCGTTAGCTCAACTCCCGCCAAGAACGGATCCTTTCCGGGCAAGAGTGTGGGAGCCTGGTCGAAGAGCCGGGTCGCTTCAGCGAGTTCGTTCGGTTCAAGCGGACGCCGATAGGCCCGTGTCCCGAAGGTGGTGAGAAAAGCCTGTTGTTTACCCGCCAAGTCGGAGGGCGCTGAGGCGGGCAGGAGGCGCGCTAAGGACACCGGGTCAGCCGCGATTTGTGCCGAAAGCTGCTCCGCGGCGGCTTGATAGTCGGAGCGCAATGGCTCGCGGACAGTCAACTGTTCGGCCTCGTTGTCGAAACCGGCGAGCGCATCTTTGGTGATGCGTGTTTCGAGGCCGCCCAGATCTGGAAGCATCAAGAGGTCTTTGGTCGCGTTGACCCACTGCCGATAGCTCAGGCGACTGAAACGCGGAGTGAAGAAGCCGACACCTGGCGCTCCCGTGATGTCAGGTGGGGCAGGGTTCGGAGTGGTATTGGGCTGCCCCCCCGTTGCAGCAACGTCTCCGGTTCCACCCATTGGGTTTGGGTTACCGGCTCCCCCAGTGCCGGCCGCGATCGGGTTGCCATTGGCATCGATCGGAGTGCCATTGGCGTCCGTTCTGGTAGCGCCAGGTCGAGGAGTCACCTCAGCACCACAAGCGACGATCAGGGACAGCAAGGGAAGGGCGCTCGTGTGCCAATAGCGTGTTTTTGCAGACATGCGTTGCATAAGGTCCTCACGTAGGCAGCGTTGGAATCGAAAAGGGTACGCCTGCGGCTCGCTGCGTGTCGCAAGCTCTGACATCACTGCTTGCACCAGAGTGAGGGATCGAGCGTCGTTTCGCTAGGTAATCGTCAGCTTTTTGTATGGACGATCTTGCTGGCAACGCCAGAACGCTTCGGAGCCTTGCCCAGCCCACCGATCTCGTGACGCGCGGTACTACGCCATTCCCGTGGACTTCTGCCAGTGCGGCGCCGAAATACGCGACTGAAGTAAAGCGGATCTTCAAAGCCCACTTCTGTGGCGACCCAAGCTATCGGCTGGTCGTTCATGAGCAACAGTTCTCTGGCCTGTCCGATGCGCTGTTCTTCCACGTACTCCATGGGTGTCATCCCCAGTTGCTCTCTAAACAGATGGGCCAACCGCGAAACGGAGAGTGCCGCGTGCCGAGCGAGCCCTTGAAGAGTCAGCGGTCGTTGGTACTCCTGCGCGATGTAGCGCATCGTTTCCTGAACTCTCGAATCGACGCGTTGCTGGAGCCAGACTGGGTTGACGCTATCGGCCCATAGGAATATGGATTCCAGCAAGTTCATCGTAATGGCATCCTTCTGCCGAAGGGAACTTCGCGTGACGCGAATGAGCTCGTTGAAACTCACAACGATGCGCTTTTGGAGCGCTGCATCCTTGATGCTCAAGCTCAGCACCCCAGCGTGGCTCTCAGGGAAAAGCATGAGCTCCAGCCAACCCGCCCGCGGAAAGAAATAGACCCAATCGTGCGTCCATTCGTTCGAAGGGCGTGCGGCTCCGTAATCGTGGCAAACGGAAGGAGGGAAGAGGAGGAGCGTTCCGACGCCCGCATCAAAAGGTTGTGTTCGCCTGTTGATGGTTCCAGCGCCGAACTCAGTGTAGTTCAGGATCCAACCGTCCATTCCGTCTTGCCGATAGATTTCCTCGTGGCGGCGGGAATGGATCTCCGTTTGGCCCGCGACGACTCGGCTGTTGAAGGAAACGAGTTTCGGCGGAGCGCTGCTGACCATCGTTGCGCTCAGTGTAACTCGTCGCGCCGAAACACGCATCGGAGGAGAGCGTCATCGGATTCTGCTGGATCCAACGGCAGGTCTTCGAGGGGCAGGACAAAGGATGTAGTGGCGAGGCCGCGCCGCGGGAGCGCCAGGTGAGCTGCCCTTTTCGTTCCTTGGAAGATAGTAAGCATGCTTACTATCTTGTGTTCGACTTTGAGATAGAGGTCGCGGACAAGTTTGGGAGCACCTGGGAATGCTCAGGATCTATGCCGCTTGATCAGGGGCCCGAGTTCAGGATTGCGAAAACGTGGGAAATGTGTTGGTATTCGTCACATGTATTTGCGGCACGCGTTGTGGGTAGGTGGACTGCTTGTGGTGGTGGTGGTGGTGGGTGCGTGCGGAGCGCCCGAGCGGCAGTTTGGCGGAGATGCGATAGGCGTCGAGGGCAAGGCATGCTTCGCGAACGCGACGTGCAATCAGGGTTTGACGTGCGCCTCGAACGTGTGTGTGGCAATTGGCATGGGTGCGGGCACGGGCGGTGCGCCCGCGGGTGGAGGAGGAAGCCAAATGCTCGGTGGGTCACCTGGAGCCTTGGGCGGAGCGCAGGCGACGGGGGGGGCGTCGAGTGGTACCGGTGGCGTGCCAAGCACTAGCGGTGGGAGTCCCGGCGTTGGCGGAACGGGAACAGGTGGTGCTCCAGGTGCGGGCGGCGGGGTCGGAACGCCTTCGTGTAATGGCCTGGTGCAGCTCGATCCGACGGCCGTGGATAAGGCAACAGCGGCGTTTTGTTTTGGGCAAGCTTACACAGACACTTTCTTGTGCGCCTGGGATGGGAGCCAAGTGCCAGATGTTACTCGGTGCTCCGTAGGTGTGAACGTAGCGTACTTCGTGGTTTGGGGGGATGTGGACGGTGTGACCCTGGGTAGCGTGTACGATTCTCAGGATGTTAGCCTAACGACGCCTCTTGCCTACATAGCTAAGGACCCAAGCGGTGTTTTCCAAGTCCAGTGGGCCAACGGCGATTACGGCGAATGTCAGGTCATAGGCAACCAACTTCAGTTGTGCGTCACAGCGGTAGCAACTACGGTACCTTAGCCAGCCTTTTAGCATTTTTGAGAAACGTCTTCAGTAGCAGAAGTGGCCGCTCAGCCTTCTCAAAGCGTTCAGCGCCGCATTCCGCGGACCCTCTTGCGAGATCGCGGCAGATCTGTGGCCGCGCATCATACGCCGTACAACTGAACTCGCCAGACGCCGCATTCATGCTGAGCGCTGCACAGTGGCCATCTTGCATTCGCATGTGGGCTTGGTAGCCGTCAAACTCCGCTAGCTCGACGGCCCGCTCACCCAACCGGGAATAATCCATTCCGGTCACGCTGACGTACTGCTTAAGTTGAGAAAAACAGCAAGCCCCGCAGGCGAGGCACGGCTTTACTTCAGCTTCTTTGGTGCTTGATGAAGTTGGCAATATCGGGCCCAGGAATGCGCCCTAAATGCCGGGGGCTTTTGAGCGTAACATGGACTAGCCATCGAAAGCCTCGAGCCCCAAACAAACGGAGCAATCATGATTGTAGGCGTCCCCAAAGAAGTTAAGTCACATGAATATCGAGTCGCGCTCTTGCCATCCGGTGTGGATGAGCTGGTGCGTCAGGGGCACGTGGTCCTGGTTCAAAAAGGAGCCGGTGTTGGAAGCGGTTTGCTCGATAGCGACTATGAAGCCCAAGGAGCGGTGTTGGTGGATGGCCCGGAGCGTGTCTGGGGCGAGGCCGAGCTGATCGTAAAAGTGAAAGAGCCGCAGCCGGAAGAGTGGCCTCAGATCAGGAGCGGCCAGAATGTGTTCACCTATTTTCATTTTGCGGCGGATGAAGCGCTAACGAAGAATATTCTGGCTAGCGGCTGTAGCGCGATCGCGTATGAGACGCTGGAGGATGCGCAGGGGCGCCTTCCGTTGTTAACGCCCATGAGTGAAGTGGCGGGACGCATGAGTATTCAAGAGGGTGCGAAATATTTGGAGCGGCCGCAGGAAGGGCGGGGGATTTTGCTCGGTGGGGTGCCCGGCGTTGAGCCCGCTCACATCGCGATTTTTGGCGGTGGAGTTGTGGGAACGAACGCAGCGAAGGTGGCGGCTGGCTTCGGAGCGAATGTGGTGATCTTGGATAACAATTTGGAGCGTTTGCGTTACCTTGATGATGTGATGCCGCCCAACGTCACCACGCTTTTCAGCGACAGGCACACGATTCGGGACCAATTAGCCCACGCAGATCTCGTGATCGGAGCGGTGCTCATCAAAGGAGCAAGGGCGCCCCGCTTGGTCGAAAAGGAAGACTTGAAGAGAATGAAGCCTGGAGCCGTGATTGTGGATGTGGCCGTCGATCAAGGCGGCTGCTTTGAGACAACGCGACCCACAACCCACGCCAACCCCACGTATATCATTCATGATGTCGTGCACTATTGCGTGGCCAACATGCCCGGCGCCGTAGGTCGGACGAGCACTTATGCCCTGTGCAATGCCACGGTGCCTTACGTGCTAGCGCTCGCTGGGCGGGGGCTAAAGGGAGCCATCGAGAAGAAGCCAGCCATTCGAAGTGCCGTGAATATCTATCAGGGCAAGGTCGTGAACGGTCCGGTCGCGGAGACGTTCGGGCTGCCATTGGGCGTGCTCTAACGGCGTCAAGGCAGGCACCTCAACAGCACGCCGAACTTCTCTGACGCCAGCTCAGACATTTGAATTCTGGGAACTACTTTCGAGTCTTGAGGGGTGAAAGTGCCTGCGATACTCGCTGGCGGTGAGGCCCGTCTTCTTGCGAAATACTCGCGAGAAATACAGCGGATCCTCAAATCCAACCCCACGAGCGATCTCGCCCACAGGGCGCTCGGTTTGTAAGAGTAAGCGCTGAGCCTCTTGCACGCGCAGGCTCGTGAGATACCGGGCGGGCGGTTCGCCGACGTACTGACCCCAGTATCTCCGAAAGGTGATGGGAGCGATGCCAAAGCTCCGGGCTAAGGCGTCAAAATCATACGTCTGGGCCAACTGGCTCTTCAGCTTGGCTTGGATTGTTCGCACCAGCTCTTCCTCATGGCTCGGCGCCGCCCGTTGTTCACCTGTGGCGCTCTCGAAGATCAGCTGCTCGCAGAGGCGATCGATGCGATCAGGCTCTTTGTAGTAATCAGCTCGGCTTTGGAGCCGAAATAGCGCATCCAGAGCTTCGCGCCAGGCTCCAGTCCGTTGAATGGGCCAGGCGGGCTTGTCTAACCGTGCGAGATTGCGGCGCTGCCATTCCGGGACGGCTTCTGGTGCGTACACAATGTAGAGTTCTTGCCAAGCTTGCCAGCGCCGACCGGGGCCATAGGCAGCGTTGCGGCTCGGCCACTGCGTGATCACAAATGGGGCGACCACCTCGCACTCGAAGTCGCCGATTTGATAATATCCACCGCCCTTCAATATGAATGAAAAATTGAAGCTATCGAACGTTGTATCCAGTACCTCGGTTTTCTCTGGGATAAATCCAATCGTCATCACCTGGGGCGGTCCTGGAAAGCTGCGCGGCAAGTGGCCCAGCGCCATGAAAAATTTGTCCATGTTTTTAAAAGGCTAGTTCCATTCCAAACCGAGGACAATCCCAAGTAGCGTGGCAGGATGTCGGAAGGCGCACTCGGTCCCAGCAGATCAGCCCTTATCGTTTGGGGGGGCTGGGATGGCCATTCACCTCAGCCATTTGCTCAGCGTATCTCGCGTTCCCTGGCGAGTTCCGGATTCACGGTACGACAGGCAGATAGCTTGGCGGTGCTCGGAGATGAAGCGTTGTTGCAGAGCGTCGCGTTGATCGTTCCGATCTGGACCATGGGTGAGCTAGCCAAGGAAGAATGGAATGCCCTGGAGCGCGCCGTGCGCGGCGGCGTCGGCTTTGCAGGCTTTCATGGGGGTATGTGTGACGCCTTCCGAACTAATACTGATTACCAGTTTCTCACAGGTGGCCAGTTCGTTCGGCACCCGGGTGGAATCATCGACTACGAGGTTTCCATCGTTGAGCCGAAACATCCCATTATGCAAGGGTTAGCTAACTTCCGGCTGAAGTCCGAGCAGTACTACATGCACGTGGACCCCTCGAACCACGTTTTGGCCACGACCACCTTCAGCGGTGAGTATGAGGGGATGGATTGGATTCGTGGCACTCAAATGCCAGTAGTTTGGACACGAAGCTATGGTAAAGGGCGCGTGTTTTACGCGAGTTACGGCCATGCGCCTGAGGAGTTTGACGGCCCCGAGGCCATGGAAATTATTGCACGCGGTCTCGTTTGGGCCGCTGCGCGGTCTGCTACTTAGCGCTCACTGTAGGGAGTCTGTATGACCAGAAAAAAAGTTGGGATCGGCGTCGTTGGCTGCGGCATGATAAGTCGCATCTATTTGGATAATCTGAGCTCGTATGCGGACACGGCAATCGTGGCGTGTGCCGATCTGGATCCCGCGAAAGCTTCCGCCGCAGCAGATTCCGTGCCCAGTGCGGTGGCGTGTAGCGTTGGCGAAATCTTGCGGCGGGAAGATGTTCAGATCGTGCTGAATCTGACGGTGCCGAAAGCTCACTTTGAGGTGGCACGTGCTGCGATCGAGGCGAAAAAGAGCGTGTATTGTGAAAAGCCGCTGACGCTCTCGTACAGTGAAGGTCGGGAGCTGCTGCGCGAAGCAAAAGCCAACGGAGTGCTCGTGGGTTGCGCTCCGGATACGTTTCTCGGCGCCTCGGCGCAGTTAGCTCGCCAGCTGCTGGATTCCGGGAGCATCGGGCGGGCGATTGGCGCACAAGCGTTCATGCTGTGCCATGGTCATGAAAGTTGGCATTCCAATCCTGACTTCTATTACCAACGTGGCGGTGGCCCCATGTACGATATGGGGCCGTATTATCTGACGGCGCTCGTGAATTTGTTGGGGTCCGTGAAGAGCGTTTCTGGCGCCACCCGGAAGTCTTTTGAAGAACGGCGGGCCACGAGTGGGCAGCATGCTGGGAGGGCAATCCCGGTCGAGGTGCCAACTCACGTTGCTGGGTTTTTGGATTTTGAGTCAGGAGCTCTCGGCACGATCACCACAAGTTTTGATGTGTGGAAGGGAAGTGTGCCGCAAATTGAAATTTTCGGGTCTGAGCAATCGTTGAGCGTTCCCGATCCCAATGGGTTCGGTGGTGAGGTGAAGACAGGCAAGGGAGGCGATGCGTGGGAAGGGCATCCGCTCATTCACCAGTATTCAGCCAACAGCCGCGGCGTGGGCGTGCTCGATATGGCGCTCGCGCTCCAGCAAGGTCGCGAACCTCGAGCATCGGGAGCGCTCGCTTTGCATGTGCTCGAGATCATGGAAGCCATCCATCGGAGTGCGGAGCAAGGCGCGAGAGTCCAGCTTGAGACTCGGTGCGAACGGCCGGAGCCGTTGCCAGCCTCGGGCCTCTAATTCTTCACTCGTTTACCGAAGGGGAGCCACTATTGCGGGCGGTTTCGAGGTGTTCTCGCAAAACACCACGCGCAATCTTGGTGACAAATAGCGTGACGAGAACTGTCGCGCCCAGGCCCACCCAATACAAAACACCGCGCACGGGCGCCCCAGCAGTTCCCAGATCCGCGACGCTCTTGGCGAGCGAACCGACATACGCGTAAAGGAAAGTCATGGGCAGGAGGCCGATGCCTGTGGCTAAGGCATAACTTCGAGTCTTGAGCTGGGTGAGGCCAAACCCATAGTTGAGCAGCCCAAACGGAGCCACGGGTGAAAGCCTCAACAGGATCACAATTTTTAAGCCATGAAGCGCGGTGGCGCGTTCGATGGCGCGAAAGAGTGCGCGATTCCCGAAGCGTTGCTCGATGTAAGTCCTCGCTAGGTAACGCCCCACGACAAAAGCTGTGGTGGCGGCTAACAGTGAAGAGGGCCAGGCCACGAGAGCACCCATGAGCGGTCCCCAAATGAAGCCCGCTGCCAACGTGAGCATCAGGCCCGGCGCCATGGCCACAATGGCAGTGATGTACACGACCGCGTAAACCAGAACTCCCAGGAGCCCGAGGTTCTGAATAAAGTGCACGGCGTTCGCGACGAGCGCGGAGACCGGGAGAAGCCACCAGAGCGCGAGCACCAGCGGGGGCACGGCGAGCAACAGCCATGGATGTCTAGCCCGCCGGAGCGGACTGACCGTCGGAACGTCGCGTTGGGTCGTCATGGGGCGTTGCACGAGGCGCGAAGCATCGGTAGCTGGGTGCCACGTTCCGCACAATTGGCGGGCCCCGGGGGGGCCTAGGGCGGGCGTAAAGTAGGCGCTTGCTATGCCTGCGACAAGCTTAGGATAGGCCATCGGGCCTGGATGCTTTTCCCTCTTGTGCCCGAAGTTCGCTATGGTATGACGCCGCCCTCAACCGCACACGGGGCGGTAGTTAAGTTGGTTATAACGCCGGCCTGTCACGCCGGAGGCCGCGGGTTCGAGTCCCGTCCGCCCCGCTAAAAGCTCTTAAATGTCCGGTAGTTAGAGGCTCCTCCGAGCCGCCGTGCGATTGCCCCGTGCGATTCAACGCCTCGGGCAGCTCCGGAAAGAGCGAGCCGAAGCCGGTTCCGATTTGCTGAGCAGTGCGGATGTAGCGTTGGGTCGTGGCGAAATCGGTGTGACCCGCGCGGTCCTGGATCTTCAGGACGTCATCACCGCGCACCGCCATCCACGTGAGCCCGGTCGCCCTCAAGTCGTGGAACCTAATCGGGCGCGTGGTCGGGGTCACATGATGAAGTGCATGACGGTCAACGCCAGCTCTCAAGAGCCAACGCCGAAGCCCGCGCGCCATGTCGCGCTCGCTCGGCATGTCCTCGACCAGCAGGCCGTCCGGCTCACGGTCGCCAAGCATCGTTTCCAGCAGCGGAAGGATCGTCGGCTCAAGCGTGACTGCGCGCTGTCGCTTGCCCTTCGTGGCCTTGGCTTGCCCGGTGCGCCGGTTGAGTGCTCGGGTGATGCGCATGGTCCGGTGCTCAAAGTCAAAGTCCCGGCATTGAAGGGAGCGCAGTTCGCCGTCTCGTGGGTAAAGATACACGGCCAGCGCCACGATGCGGCGCCACCTGAGCGGGACCGCATCACACGCCAGAAACTTCACGACCTCGGAGGGGTAGAGGAACTGCTCGCCAACGTCATCACCCCGATCTGGACCCTCCACATCCGCCGCTGGATTATCCTTGCGCACGCGAAGGTCATCACGCTTCGAGCGCACCGCGTCCTTTGTCATCTATCCGTTAACCTGGTGAGCACCGAGGAAACCGACGGAGCCGCGGGCTGGAGGCGACACAGCACAAAGGTCGACAAAACCAGCGGGAACAGAAAAGCCCATGGCACAAATGCCGGCAAAACCGACGGGGCCAGAGATTCGGCTCACCCGTGCACGGCTTCAGGTTAACGGGTAGCGGGGATAGCGGAGATAGCGGAGATATGCTGGTTCCGTGTTCACAAATGGTCGAGCGAGCCGAAAAAGGCTCTCAACGTATCTCGTACGCCGGCAAGCTAGTCAGCGCGGTATCACCAAAGGTTAGAATAGGCAGGAATCATGCTGTTTCGTGGCTGGCCAGCGACGGGAACAGAACCGGCCTTTTGGCGCTCCCAAATGGACCTACGGGCATGAAACATGCTGTTTGACGATGGGAACAGCAGCGGACGCAACGCTCAGCCGGTACGGGAAATGGGAGCGGCTTCGAGCCTTTTGGTGTGGTTTGGATCGCTTGCGGCAAGTAGGCCGGCCATAGCGAGTTGGATCTTGCGCGCGATGACAAGCGTTCCGGTCTCCCACCTAGACACGGTTTCGCCCTTTACGCCAAGCTGCTTGGCAAGCTCCGTTTGCGTGAGGCCAAGCGCCTTGCGCGCGTACTTCAGAGCACCACCATCGACCGCTAAAGCGTCGCAGAACACCACGAGCGCCGCGCTTCGTTCGGATTCTTCGAGCTGCTTCTGGGTAAGATCGTAGTCCCCGCACTTCACACAAACGAGCGCACGATGGCGCCCGCTATCGTTCACCTGGTGTGAGCCCACCGAAACAACTCGTTTGATTGCCTGGCGTTCCATTGTCCCGCCGCACTCGCGGCACTTTCTTGGCTGCTCTTTAGTCTTCATGTCTGCTTCCCTTCAAACTAGAACACCGTGCAGATTCGAACCGTAGTTCCTTCGAATGCAACGCCAACGTCGAGATCCTCCCCGTCAACATCGCGGCCACCCGAGAACTTCCAGTTCCCCTCCTTTGGCTCGCCAGGTGGCATGCTTGGCGCTCAAGATGGCACGGCTCACGTCCCTGGCTCGAACCCGGCGTTGGCCCATGCGCTCTTCGGCGTGGCGACTGAAGAACAGTAGCCGGAGACTGGCCAATCACCTGCGATGTCTACGGCCGACTTGATCCCAAATCAAGGGGCTCACGGGTGTTCAGGCGAAAAAAAGCCCCGTGGCGGAACCTGGGGGGGAGGTCGCTCGCCACGGGGCAAGGCCACTACGCGAGGTAAACGGTAACGCCGACGGTCGTAGGCGCGGCAAGCGCGGTGCTGGTGAGCACACGACTCGCTGCAAGGTGCTTTTGCTGGCCCACCACAGCAGCCGCAACAGGCACAGCATCGGGCAGGCCTTGCGAGCCCTCGCCGTACTGCACGTTGATGGAAAAAACCGGGCGAGCCCCACTGGGATTAGTGCTTTTCGGCTGTCCAAGGAGTGTGGGGTGGGTCAGCCGGCATTGTCGCGCTGGCTAAGGCAAGCGAAAGTTTCGGATATGAGCTCAAAAAGGCAGATCCGAGGACGGAGGCGCTGGACACCTGAAGAGAAGCTGCGTGTGATCGGGGCGGCGGCGCAGCTGGAGGGGTCGGAGCTAGGAGAGCTTTTGCGGCGAGAGGGACTGCATGAGGCTGATCTCAAGAGCTTTCGTGAGTGCTGTGGAACCTATCGGTTGTATTGTATAAGTTCGCCCCAGAGGGCCAGCCTGCGGCGGTCGTCTTGCAGGCGCACTTTCCGAATACCAGGAAGTCGCAAGGTGTGGCTCAGGGTGCGCATTTGCTGTTCTGAGGGCCAGCCGAATTCGGCGCCGCGCAGGCGAACTTTTTGGGGTGAAACCAGGGCCAATGGCACTCGGGTGAGTTCACTCATGCGCAGCACCAAACATGTTTCTGAGGTGCCAAAATGCTGGGCCATGCGCCGAGACTCTCCGCCCACGCGAGCTAGCGCCTGACTAAATGCCGCCCGAGGGATCAGTAGGCCTGCCGCAATCCGTTCGACATCAGCAAGTGTTCTCTCGTTGCGCAGGCCCTCGCGCCAAAGCCACCACTCGGCCAGCTCCTGGCACAGTGCCCAGCGCCGCCGGACGGGAGGCAGCCCCTTGCGGAGGTAGATCTTGGGCGCCCCGTTCACCAAAGCGAAGGTTCCGTCGCGGGGCAGGGAATGGGCCTTCACCGAGAATACGCTGGCAGGTCCGAGCAGCTTTCTGACCAGAGCTTCGGGCTTGGTGGGTTCGCCGGCGTTAACGTGAGCCACGTGGAGAAGCATTTCAGCGGTTCGTTCAAGGTCGTCAGGAGTCATGTGCGAAAGCTCGCTCCATCTGCCTCAGTCCGTCCAGCTTGGGTGGGTCAGAAAATGTCCCAGCTGAGTCCGTTGGTTGACCACCCGCCAGCTTGCTCCTAGACGAAACCATGCAACCTTTGCCTCCTTTAATGACTGAGACTCACTCTAGCTCGCCTCCCACGCAATGCGTGGTGTTAGCTGGTGGCTTAGGTACGCGGATGCATCCACGGACACAGACAGTGCCTAAAGCGTTGCTGCCAGTCGGAGGGGTGCCGTTCGTGGATCATCAGTTGCGCTGGCTGGCGGCGCACGGCGTCCGGGAAGTTGTATTTTCCGTGGGTTATCTGGGAGATATGATTGAGGATCACGTGGGAAATGGGGATAGTTTTGGGCTTCCCGTGCGTTACGTGCACGAGGGCAAGGAGCTGCGCGGTACCGCGGGAGCGCTGCGTTTGGCGCTGGACTTGGGAGTACTTGATGAGCATTTCTTACTCACGTATGGGGACTCGTACCTGCCAGTTAACTTTGCCGAGGTGGCTCAGGCCTTTGCAGCCAGTCGGCTCCCAGCTCTCATGACAGTGTTTCGAAACGAGGGCCGTTGGGACACCAGCAACGTTGCGTTTGACTCAGCCTGCAAGCGGGTGATTTTGTACGATAAATCACGAACGCTCCGCCCAGTCCACGAGTTCGAGTACATCGACTACGGGTTATCTGCATTGCGTCGCGAGACGATCGAGCAAGAAGTGCCGAGCGGCGTGGTCTACGATCTCGCTCAGGTATTTCACCGGCTCAGCTTGCGCGGCGAGTTGGCTGGTTTCGAGGTCTTCCAGCGGTTCTACGAGATCGGCTCGCCGGCAGGGTTGGCAGAGCTTGAGGCACAGTTAGCCGGCGTATGAGTGACTCCCGCGGACTGATTATCTTGGATCGCGACGGCGTGCTCAATCGTATGGTTGAGCGGCCGGGGCCCGAGCCTGTCGACAGCCCGTTGGTAGAGGCCGACGTCGAAATTCTGCCGGGCGTCATCGTCTCGTTGTGCCGTCTCGCCGCTGCGGGATATGAGTTAGCGATCGCCAGCAATCAGCCAGCGGCCGCCAAAGGCAAGGTCACGCTCGCGACGTTGCAGGCGGTTCATGCTCGAGTCGTGGCCGAACTCAGCGCGGGCGGAGTGCCCAGCATCGACTCCCACGTTTGCTACCATCGCGCTGAAGATGGCTGCAGCTGCCGCAAACCCCGCACAGGGTTGCTCGAAGCTGCGCTTTCGCTAGCATCCGGTTGTCAACCCTCGAAATCTTGGATGGTGGGTGATCGCGCCACGGATGTCATTGCAGGGGCAACCCTTGGGCTCTCAACGGCGCTGCTTGGCAAAAGCTCGCCCGCCGACGCCGAATTGCTCATTTCACGGGCAATTCGGCCTTCCTTTCGGGGGGAGGATCTGCGAGAGTTCGCCGACTTTTTACTGGGTAAAACTTAAAATGACTGCATCCATCAAGCTCTTTTCCGACGGCGCCGACTTGGCTTCTTTGCTGGAGATGGCAAAAAATCCTCGCATCTCCGGGTTCACTACCAATCCGACGTTAATGCGCAAAGCGGGTATCTCAGATTATTCGGGGTTCGCTCAGCAAGTGCTCGCGGAGATCAAGGATAGGCCGATTTCTTTTGAGGTCTTCGCGGATGAGTTTGGCGAGATGGCGCGCCAAGCCAAAGTGATCGCCGCCTGGGGCTCGAATGTCTACGTGAAGATCCCCATCACCAACTCACGAGGTGAGTCCGCGTTGCCCTTGGTGAGGGACCTGTCAGTGAACGGACGGGTGCGGCTGAACGTGACAGCGCTCTGCACACTCGAACAAGTGCATGGGGTGACGCAAGCCTTGGTTGGCGGTGCTCCAGCGGTGGTTTCCGTGTTTGCGGGGCGCATTGCGGATACGGGCCGTGATCCGGTTCCGCTCATGCGGGCTGCTCGCGCCCTGTGCGACGCATCGGGGAGCGATGTCGAGTTGCTCTGGGCGAGCCCACGCGAAACGCTGAATATTATTCAGGCTGAGCAGGCCGGTGCCCACATCATCACGGTTCCGCCCGACATGTTGAAGAAGTTGGAGCTGTTTGGCAAAAGCCTGGCCGAGTACAGCCTGGAAACGGTGCAGATGTTCCGGCGTGATGCCGAAGCTGCGGGGTACACGCTATGAATGAAGTTTCGTTTACACGGATGTTCCTCGATGAGAGCGTGCAGGCCGTTCAGGCGCTGGATGCCGAAGCCGTGGAACGCACCGCGCTTGGTTTGGCGGCCGTGCGCGATGGGGGTGGCAGGCTATTCATTCTTGGCGTTGGAGGTTCGGCGGGTCACGCGAGCCATGCCGTCAACGATTTTCGCAAGCTGTGTGCCTTTGAATCGTACGCACCCACGGACAATGTTTCCGAGCTAACAGCGCGCGTCAACGATGAAGGCTGGGAAAGCTGCTTCGAGGAGTGGCTCAAGGTTTCGCGGCTGGGAGCCCAGGATGGGATTTTGGTGTTCTCTGTGGGTGGGGGAAACCGAGAGAAGAATGTTTCCGTTAATTTAGTGCGCGCCCTGGATCACGCGCGCAGCGTGGGTGCGAGCATCTTCGGAATTGTCGGCAAAGATGGCGGTTATACGGCCCAGGTAGCCAAGGCCTGTGTCCTCATTCCGACGGTTTCGCCTGACCGCATCACCCCGCATACCGAAGGCCTCTGTGCCGTGGTTTGGCATCTCTTAGTGAGCCACCCGGCATTGAAGCGCGCAGCCACGAAATGGGAGTCCACCAAGTGACCGAAGCCATACCTACCCAAGCAGTCTCAGCGAGTGACACCTGGGTCAACACGATAGCCGGGGCGCGATTTTTCGTGGTGGGCGGAGCGGGTTTCATTGGCGCACATTTCGTGGATTGGTTGCTCGGAGCAGGGGGTGTCGGGGGTGCGGGGCGCGTCACCGTTTACGACAACTTTTCGTCGGGTCGCGAGTGGCATCTCCAGCAACACACGGCTGACGCGCGGCTTTCGATCGTGCGGGGTAACGTGGAAGATCTCCCCGCGCTGCGTGCGGCGATGGACGGCCACGACGTGGTGATCCACCTGGCATCGAATCCGGATATTGCTCGAGCCGCCGTCGAGCCCGATGTTGATTTTTGGCAAGGCACCGCGCTCACGCATTCGGTCGTTGAGGCGATGCGCGTTACGAGCGCAAAACGCATCTTGTATGCGTCAGGCAGCGGTGTTTACGGGGATTTCGGCACCCACGCGATCGCTGAGAATCAAGGGTCGCTCTTGCCCATTTCCACGTATGGCGCGAGCAAGCTGGCAGGTGAGGCGCTGATCGCCAGCTATTCCTTCATGTTTGGGCTTTCTGGCTGCGCGTTTCGCTTTGGCAACGTGGTGGGGCCTCGGCAAACTCACGGCGTTGGTTTTGATTTTGCACGCCGCTTGCTGGACGATCCGAGCCGGCTGCGGATCTTGGGCGATGGCTCACAGAGCAAATCCTACGTGCACATTTCAGACATCATCGCAGCCGTGATGGCCGCCCACACCCACACCAAGGCCCGCTATGACGTTTACAACGTTGCCACGGGCGACACGATCAGCGTGCGAGAAATAGCTGAGCTTGCGCTCGAATGCCTGGAGCTTTCTCCGGCGAATGTGAATTTTGAATACACGGGCGGCGATCGCGGCTGGAAGGGTGATGTGCCAATCGTCCACTTGGATACCGCGAAGATCCGTGGCTTGGGTTGGAATTGCGCGCACACGTCGCGTGAGGCGCTGCGGCGCGCCGTGCTGGCGATGCTACCTGAAATGAAGGCAGGCAGGATGTGAGCGCGTTATCTCGCCCCGCTTCTGTCCCACCTCTGTTCGAAGATCCTGAAGTTCAACTGCTGATCCCTGAAGCAGACGTTGAGGATCCTGAGTTCTCAATTGTGATCCCCGCGCTCAACGAGCAGCTCACGATCGCTGACTTCATGGCTTGGTGTCACGAAGGGTTGCGCAAAGCTGGCGTGCGAGGCGAGGTCTTGATCGTCGATAGTGGAACTGATCAAACCACGGAGATTGCTCTATCGCTCGGGGCCCGGGTTTTGAAGACACCGAAACGCGGGCTGGGCCGCGCCTACCAGGACGCGCTGCCTCACATTCGCGGCAAATATGTGCTGATGGGCGATTGCGACTGCACCTATGATTTTCGCGAGCTCCTGCCGTTCGTGGAGAAATTCCATGCGGGCGCCGAGTTCGTCATGGGTTCACGTTTTCGTGGTTACATAGAGCCCGGCTCGATGCCTCCGTTGCATCGCTACCTGGGCACGCCCGTCACGACGTTCATCTTGAATGTGATCTTTTCGAGTCATTTTTCGGATATTCATTGCGGCATGCGCGGCCTCACCAAGGCGGCTCTGATTCGCATGGATCTGCGTTCGCAATCCTGGGAGTATGCCTCCGAAATGGTGCTGAAATCGGTGCATATGCGGCTCCGAATTGAAGAAGTGCCGATCCGGTTTCTAAAGGATCGAGAAGGGCGTCTCAGCCACCACAAGCGTTCCGGCTGGTTTTCTCCGTGGCATGCCGCGTGGATTAACTTGCGCGCGATGTTCGTGTACGGCGCTGATTTTTTCTTATTTCGACCCGGCTTGCTGTTTTTGACTGTCGGCTCCCTCCTCACGTACCCGCTTTCGCTCGGCCCAGTCAGCGTTGGTCCCGTCATCTTTTCCTTGCATTGGATGCTGCTTGGGATGTCTTTGGCCATTCTTGGCCTGCAGTGCGTGTACATGGGGATCCTGGCTCAGGTGTTTTTTGACTATTCCGGTGAGGTCACGGCGAAGTGGTTCAAGCGCTTCGAGTACACGCGTGCCGTTGCAGCGAGCGCGGTAATGTTTTTAGTGGGCCTTGGATTTGAGGCATTTCTCACGGCGAGCTATTTCCGGAACAACCTGCGGTTGCCCGAGTCTACGAATAATCTGGGATTCACTGGGCTGCTCCTGATGATCAGCGGTTTTATGACGTTCACCTTCACCTTGATCCTGCATTCGACAGCGGTGGCGGTCCGTCGTCGGTGAACGAGCTCCGTGACGCAGCGTTTGGGCAGGGGTATTCGCCAACGATCGTTGATCGTTTCGGCGTATGGCTTTCGGCACGCCAAATTCGGCAGTTTGTTCCTTCATTTGTGGGGAAAGAAATTGCCGATCTGGGTTGCGGTCATGAGGCCACCTTCACTCGGACCGTGCTGAACGAAGTTTCGAAGGCTGTGCTCGTGGATGTCGCGCTGGCTTCCGATCTGAAAGCGCATGCCAAGGTGCAAGCGATTGAAGGCGGCTTGCCCGAGTCGCTGTTGGTATTGCCCGATGCCAGTTTAGATGTGGTGATGCTCGTGTCGGTGTTGGAGCACTTGCAGGAGCCACTTCGCGCACTTCAAGAGATCCGACGCCTGCTGCGGCCTGGCGGTACGTGCCTGGTTAACGTCCCGTCGTGGCGGGGTCGGCGTTATCTCGAATTTTCCGCGTTTAAGCTGGGCCTCTCACCAGCCGCGGAGATGGACGATCACAAGATGTACTACGACGTGCGCGATCTTTGGCCGCTGCTCGTGCAGGCGGGCTTTTTGCCCAGCGAGATCAGTTGCTTCACGCACAAATTTGGCTTGAATACGTTTGCGGCGTGTCGGGTGAAGGGGTGATTCGCCACAAATGATTTCACGTCGAGGTCGTTTGCGTATCCTGTTCACGCGCATCTGGGATCGCGCGTGGTTACCGCTGACTGTGCTCCTTGGTTGCGCAGTCTACGTGTATTTTCTGTCCGCCGGAGGAGTTCAGCGCTGGCCAGTCTACGGCTGGTACCATGATCTCTTGGCGGACGGATTCCGTTCCGGACACCTCTACATCCCGAGGGCCCCGGATCCAGAATTGATCGCAGCGAAGAACCCCTATGATCCGATTAACTCGAACCACTGGCTGTTTGATGCCAGCTATTTTAAAGGTAAGTATTATGTTTACTGGGGCCCATTCCCGGCCTTGCTTCAGGCTGCAGCGAAGACAGTGCTGGGCATTAAGCGATCAATAGGGGACCAATACGTCGCGTTATTCTTTCTGTGCGTGGGCAATTTGTTTGGGGCGCTGCTTGTGGAGCGCCTGGCACGTCGGCTCTTCAGTAAGGTACCTCGATTGCTCATTATTTTAGGCGCTTTCGCATTATTTTTCGCTAATCCTACGCTTCATGCCGTAACAACGGCTGGTACGTATCATACGGCCATCGTCTCGGCTCAGACGTGCCTCCTCGGGGGCCTAGTTGCCGCGTTTGATTCCGTTTGGTACGCGGGGACACCAAAAGACCGTGGCTGGAAGCTTGCGTTTGCGGGGCTTGGTTTTGGATTGGCACTTGCCTGTCGAATTACCGTCGCTCCAGCCGTTGTGGTGTTTTGCGTTGCCACTCTCTTAGCGAATGCCTGGGATGCTGAGCGCCGAATCCGCAAGTTACTCAGAAATGCGTTGTGGTTGGGGGCGCCGCTTTTGGTCATTAGCTGCGCATTACTAACCTACAACAAACTGCGTTTCGAAAGCTGGCTAGAATTCGGTACCAACGTGATGACGTCCGGGCTTCCTCCTTTGCATTTCTCACTCGAGTCACTCGCCCACCTGCTTCCCAATCTGTATTCCTACATGCTCCGCCCTGCGGTGCTCTCCTGCCAGTTCCCCTACGTGTTCCAAGTGTGGTCCATGAGCCCAGCGGAAGCGTTTCCGAAGGGTTTCACCTTGCCAAATGACTATATGGTGATGGAGCCAGTTGTCGGCTGGCTGCTGGTGGTCCCGCTCACTTGGCTAATACCCTTTGCCCTTGTTTTGGTGCCGCGGCCTTTCAGCCTACGTCAACGGTACGCGCGGACTTACCTTTGGTGCCTGGTCGTCTTCAGTGCGTTGGCTAGCGCGACCGGCCTCATAGCCCTCGCGATTTATGGGGCAACCATGCGCTACTTGAATGATGTGACGTTTGGGCTGGTGTTGGTCGCTCTGCTTGGCGGCTATGCACTCAGGGCGCATTCCATTGGGCGGAGGCTGCCACGAGCTACGACGGCGGTATTTGGGATCCTGGCATGCGCCAGCATCGTGCTGGGGATGCTCCTTGGATATCAGGGATACAATGGCCAATTTCACAAGGTCAATCCTGCTCTGGACTCCGTGCTGGTTGAGAAGCTCTCGGTTTGCGCAGGGCCGGCAACAGTTCCAAGATATCAGCCGTAACCGGTGCGTGTAGCCCACCTTCCGTTAGGCAATGTCGATATGCCAAGCGTGAGGGATGCGAAAAGAATACAAACATGAGGATCGGCAGCGGATTTTGGAAGAAATGCGCGCATCGGGGCTTGGAGTAAAACCGTTTTGCCGGGGTGCTGGGCTGAGTCCTGCGACGGTGTACCAGTGGTTGTCGCGCGGAAAGCCGCGTGCTCGGGTCAAATTTGCCCGCGCGGTACGGGTTTCGGAGAAACCCTCTGTTGTCGTCGAAGTGGCGGGGGCGCGATTGCGCGTCGAGCCAGGGTTTGATGGCGAGCTTCTCAGGTCTGTGGTCTGTGCGCTGAGCGAGAAGGGTGGCAAGTGATCGCGCATGGGTTGCCCGTTTACGTCGCGCTTGAGCCAGTGGACATGCGGATGGGTTACGAGCGGCTTGGTGGGTTGGTGCGAGAGCGAATGCAAACGGAGCCACGTGCGCGTGCGCTCTTCGTTTTCGTGGGCAAACGCGGTTTCACCATGAAAGTGCTCACGTGGGATGGTACGGGCGTGATCATGATCCATAAGAAGCTCGATGCTGGGAAGTTCGAGCTTCCCCGCTCAACGCGAGTTGGCGACCAACACGTGGTGATAAGTGATGCGCTGTTTGAGGTGATTTACAAGGGCGTTGCAGTAGCACCAAGAGCCACGCGTCGCCGCATCCACTAAGCCTAAGAAAACCGGGGGTAGCGTTAATCTCTACTTGCAAGGCGCGATCGCGTTCGTGTATAGACATTCGCGTGTCCACGACGCCAACCGGTGAAACAGCACTGCCGTTAGCCGACTTTGTCGCGCTCGTTAGCGCGCTGCAGGTGGAGTTAGCCGGGCTAAAATCTGAAGTGGACCCCAAAATTCGGACCAAGGGCTAAGGTGGTGTAGGTGGGAGTTGCTTCCGGAAAGGAGCAACCAGAATGACAATCAAGAACACCCGAACGAAGCACAGCGCAGTATTCAAGGCAAAGGTCGCCCTGGCGGCCGTGCCCCCTGTGCCAACGTCGCGTGAGACAGCTCCCTCTGGATATCTATGTACCGATGGGCGGAGAATGGATCTCATATCGTGCCCAAACCAATTCATGAATCTGACCAAAGCGGCTCACCGGAGAATCAGGGAGAGCAGCGGGGTGTCGGCGTAAGCAGAGCCACCCTGGAAACTGTAGTGAAACGGCCCCGCAGGTTTTTCAGTGCGGCCGACAAAGTGCGCATCGTCAAGGAGGCCGATGGTTGCCAGGCGAGCGGCAAGCGGGGTGAGCTGCAAGCAATGCTGCGTCGGGAAGGCATCTATAGCTCGCACCTGGCTTCCTGGCGTATGCAACTCCGCGCCCAAGGCCCAACGGGGCTCGCGACTAAGAGGCCAGGACGCAAACTCAAGTTCACCGAGGCTGAGCGACGCAACGCGGAGCTCATGAAGCGCAATGCGATGCTGGAGCGAAAACTACACATTGCCAATGCGCTGATCGCCCTCCAAAAAAAAGCGCACGAGATTCTGGGCCTGGCACTGCCGGAGAGCGACGGAGACATCTGATGGACCTCGTAGAAGATTTCGCTGTGCCTGGGGTGTCCATCGTCGCAGCTTGTTCCTCGCTCGGCGTGAGCCGCGCGACTTTGTATCGGAGCACCTGCGTCCCTCTGCCGCGTGCAGTTCGGCAAAGTGTGCCCAGCCCGCGGCGACTGAGTGACAGCGAGAGGCAGGTCATCCTCGACATGATGCACAGCGCGGAGTTCGTGGACCAACCACCGACCGAGGTGTTTGCAAAGCTGCTCAGCCGTGGGATCTACTTGGCTTCGATCCGTACGATCTACCGTGTGCTCGCTGAGTTCGGCGAATCAAAAGAACGCAGAAATCAGCGACTTCCGCATCCCTACTTGAAGCCTTCGCTCACCGCGTCGGCCCCTAACCAAGTTTGGACTTGGGACATAACGAAGTTGGCCACAGTGCAGAAGGGTATCTTCCTCCACGCTTATGTGATCATTGATTTGTTCAGCCGCTATGTCGTTGGCTGGATGGTGGCCTTGAAGGAATGCAAGCATCTGGCAGCTCAGCTCTTCGCCGAGACCGTTGCGCGTCACGGAATCAAACCAGGGCTTACCGTGCATTCCGACCGCGGCGCCGCCATGAAGAGCGACACGTTGGCGCAGTTGCTGGCAACGCTCGGTGTCGAGCGGAGCTTCAGCCGGCCTCACGTCTCCGATGACAACCCATTCAGCGAAGTGCTGTTCAAAACCCTGAAGTACCAACCTGACTACCCCGGCTACTTCACCGGCGTGCTCCATGCGCGGGGCTGGCTGGAGCCCTTCTTCGACTGGCACAACAATCAGCATCAGCATTCTGGACTCGCATTGTTTACCCCAGCGGAGGTCTTCTTTGGCCGTGTCGCCGTCGTGCACGCCGTGCGTCAAGACGCGCTCAATGCCGCCTACGCCCTGCATCCTGCTCGCTTCCCAAACGGCCCGCCCAAGGCCGCTTTGCCGCCAGCGCAAGTGCACATCAATCCGCTCGAAGCTCTCGTCGTTTCAGTTGAGGATGACACCCAACCAAGAGCCAACGACACCACCAACCCCAGCTCTTTGCTCACCTCGCCAACCGTCATAAACCCGAAGCGGTCTCACGCTGCGGAGAAAACGCCGCCACACGACGCCCAACCCAAACCCAATCCAGAAAACCCAGCCTTCGCGTCATAGAATACTCGTAACCGCTGTCTCATTCGCGTTGACAATTTCCGGGGCGTCTACTGCCATGACGCAGAGACGTCAATGGTAACTTGTTCATGTATGATTGAGGCGACCACCCGGCGCTCATCTCCGTGGCCGCGTAGTTATTCGGTCTGAGCCCGTTGCTCCAACAACGATGCCGATCGATCGACGCCTCCCTCGCCATTGGCCGCAAAGGTTTGTTTTTCTTTGTCAGGCCGCGGCAGAATACGTCGTTACATGACGCCCAAATCGAGCCCAAAACCCAAACTCAGACTCCGCGTAGGAGAACACTCGTGGCTTCAGTCTCGTTCGCATTGAACCCGGGGGGGCCTTCAGGCCTTTGCGCTGCCTTGGCGCCTGGGGATGGCTTCAAGGGTGACCGCTATGCTAAGCACGCCGGAGTTCGGGACATTCTTAGGGTGCTTTATGAGTTATCCAGCCGCGAAAAGCAGTGAAAGAATCGGAGATGGCACCCCGAGCCAGTCCACGCCGCACGCAGAAGACTCAAGCGTAGCGAGCACCGAGATGCATGTCGCGCTTGAGAGCGGCGAAGAAGCCAAGAACTACTACGCTTGGCTGACTGACACTTTCGCACCGTATCTGCGAGGAACAGTAATCGAGCACGGATCCGGCAGCGGCACGCTTGCGAGCGCGCTACTTGCCGGAGGTATCAGGCCACTCATCTTGAGCGAACCCAACGAAAAGTTGGCGGAGGTGCTCATTAAGAAGTTCGAAACACAGGAAGGTGTTTCAATTTTTCGGGGTACGCTGGAGCATTACTTGGAGCGAGTTGGTCCGAATTCGGTTGATGCCATTGTCTCTTCAAACGTGCTCGAACATATCCTTGACGACGAGGGCTGCTTGGCAACGATGCGCGCGCTGATTCGCCCGGGTGGCCACCTCGTGATTTACGTGCCGGCGCGCCCAGAGCTGTATGGAAACTTCGATCGCCTGGTTGGGCACCATCGTCGCTACCGTCGCACCGAGCTAAAGCAGAAGTTGCTGACGGCCGGATTCAAAATCGAACGGCTTCGGTACCGTAACTTGATAGCTACGCTCCCCTGGCTGTGGATCCGAATTTCAGGTAAGAAAGACATTTCGAACGGGAACGTCCGCTTCTTTGACCGGTATATCTTCCCGATCATACGTCGAGCGGAAGATCTCGTGCCACCCGTTTACGGCCTCAACCTCTTAGCTATTGCGAAGTGAGCGCTTCACACTTAGCCAGTTCAACTTGCCTGTTGTGGTGTCTTCCCAAGCGCACTAGGTATCAAGATTGTCGAACATTGGCCACGATGCGGGCGCCGCTCGTGTCAAACCGGAAACGCATAGGCCGGAGGCCTCGGGCTACGAGCGCTGCGTAAACGCGTCGGCGTTCGGCGGGCGCTGTGTAGAACATGAAGAAGCCACCGCCGCCGGCTCCCATCAGCTTACCGCCGATCGCACCTGCCTTGCGCGCCGCTTCGTAGTGCTCGTCGATCGTGGTGTCGCTCATGTTAGAGGTTAGCTGGCGCTTGTTGGTCCAATGCTCGTGCAAGAGTTCGCCGTAGGCATCGATGTTGCCAGTCAGTAGAATGCGCCGGGTTTCGTGGCCGAGCTCTTTGATGCGGTGCATGCGGTCGACGGCGTTCCCCTGATTGGATTGAATGTTTTTGCCCTGTTCGGAGAGCACCTTCGCCGCTTGGCGTTCGATGCCCGAATAAAAAATCAGGAGATTCGACTCCAGCTCATCGATGACTTCAGGCCGAACCGGCAGGCGTTCCACATCCACGCTGCCATTGGTGTTGAAAGTGAAAGCCGTAATGCCACCGTAGGCGGCGATGAACTGATCTTGCTTGCCGATCGGCTCTTTCAGAATGTCGATCTCGATGTGGCAAGCGTCCAATGCCAGCTGTAAACTAGAAACAAAATCATGCTGATAGGTGTGGAGGGCGTTCATTAACGCCACGGTGAAGCTGCTGGAGGAGCCCAGCCCCGAGTTTGGCGGTACGTCGGCGACGCTCGTGAGTTCGATGCCTTTGCTGATGCCGGCAAAACGCAGCGCTTCACGGAAGATTCGATGCTCGATGGCATCCACCGAATCCACCGTTTCTGTCTTTGAGTAGGCGAGGCGAATGCTGTCGTAGAAGCGCTGATTGGCACTCACGTAGACATATTTATCAATCGCGGCAGCCACCAAGAAGCCACCATGCACCGCGGAATAACTGGGAAGATCGGTGCCGCCGCCGCCAAGTGAGAAACGAACAGGAGCGCGAGAAACGATCATAGTAGGTTGTCTTGGGTGGTGTCGTTGATGCTTGGGGTGCCGTCGGTTCGGCGGAGTTTCGCGGCCGCACTGCGCCGCGCGACAATCAGAAAACCAAGGGACTCTTCAGGATCCGGCAATAAGCGGTCCAGTACCCGCGCGGCCCCGGATAGCCCCAGCATGGCAGGGGCCACGAACGGCAAGGTCCAGAGCCGAGGTGGGGCAGTCGCTAAACCCTCGTGGGGCAACTTACCCATACTCTGAGCGAGGCCTCCTACCTTGGCGACATTGAAAGCTAGGTAGCTGTTCAGCTTGTGCGCGAGCACGCTCCACAAGCTACCTTGCGCGTGAACCTCGAGCACTTCCAGGCCCGCTGCTTCGCAGAGCGTGCGTAGGCCGTGCGGGCTGTATCGAAAATAATCGTGCGGCTGTTCGTGTAGACGAAACTGAAAGGGTGCTGAAAGGATCAGAATGCCGTCATCTTTGAGCACGCGCGCCATTTCATGCACGAGGGCGCTCGGACGCGGGGTATGCTCCAGCACTTGGACGTTCAGCACCGTATCAAAGGAACGATCCTCGAAAGGCAACCGTTTGCCGTCATAAATGACATCTGGCTTGCGCGCGGCGTGAGCTGCGGCCGTACTCACAAAGCTCGCTTCGTGTTCGATGCCCAGGTACTCACTGACATACGGCAGAAAAATGTGCTCGTATGGCTTCTCTCCGCAGCCCACGTCGAGCAAGCGGCCACGAGCTTGGGGTGCGACTCGCTTTAACAACAGCACCACCAGCGACCACTGCAGGTCTACCCAATCCGAGACACTTCGCGCTGCGCTCTTTAGGGCTGGCTGGCCGAGCAAGGCCTGGATCACGAGCGCTGGGCCGCCAGGTTGGGGTCACTTGGCTCCACGGCCACAGCAACAAGCTGCCAGCCGTGCTGCGTTTCCACCGCATTCATACGAAATAGCCAGGAGAAAAGCCGAATCGCTGCACGCGCCGCGAGTGGCAAGCTGCCGTCGCCGCCCTCAGCATCTTGGATGAGCTTGCGCCCACGCGCGACCACGGTCAGTCGATACAGGTTAAAGAATGGAAAACCGGCACCGTTCAATGAATCAAGCTTCAAACCAGTGCCGTGCACTAATTCTGTCAGGCTCTGAGGAGTGAAATGGCGCCGATGCCCAATATGGCGATCAAACTCCGACATCGGACCGGCTGGCACGGTGATCACCAAACGCCCGCCAGGAGCCAGGCAGGATCGCACGTTGCGGAGTGCATCGAGCGGGTTGTCGATGTGCTCCAACACTTCGGAACACACCGCGTGGGTGGCCCACTTGCGATATTGCTCCGGAATTGCCATGGGTTGCGTTAGATCTTGCTGGAAAAAGGCGCCGCTAGGCACTTTCGCCTGAGCCATCTCCACGCCTGTTTGGCTAAGATCCACGCCCACCAAATCGAGGGCGGGATGACGCTCTTTGAGCTCTTTTGAAAACTCACCTTGTCCGCTTCCGAGCTCCAGGAGGCGCACCGGGTTTTTAGCTCGATCCAGCTCGAGCGCCCGAAAAATCAGCATGCGACGATAGGCCTGAGCTGGGTTCAACGCGTTGCTCTTCTCGTACGCGCCCCAGTGGCGGTTCCAATCGTCTGTGCTCACGGTGTCTGTCGGCGCACTCATCGGCGCGACTCTTCTACAGCAGGCGGGTGACGGCAACCCGAATTGAGCCTGAGTGGGCGGGCATTGGAGAAAGTATCTTGAATTTGGACCGCTGAGGCGTTCCGAGGTTGAACGAGGGCAGGGGAGACACAGCATCGCACCAGGTAGCCCCCTGCGTGTTTGGGGCGTCGCCTGCGGGACGCTCGCAATGGCTAGTCTTGGATTTGTCGACCGCCAAAGGGCTGGCGGGAAAACCTCGGGGCAGCGGCCCTGCGCCAACTCAAGACGTTAACATGCGGTTAATCGTGGAAACGAGGAGTTGGGCAGAGAAGGGCTTGGTGAGGAAGGCGTCGTAGATGTTGCCGGAAGGGGAGACCTCGTCGGGGCCATAGCCTGAGCACATCACCACGTGGCCGCTTGGGGAGGCGTTGCGAAACTCCTCGATGAGGTCGGCCACGGGCCGCCCAGGCAGCACGCAGTCCGTCAGCAGGATATCGAATGGGCTTTGCGCTAGGCGCAGGGCGGCGAGTGCATCGTCCACATTGGGCGCGGGCACCGTTTGAAAGCCAGCGCCGTTCAATAACCGCACGACAACATTGCGCACCAGATCGGTGTCTTCAACATACAAGACACTGGCAGCGAAGCGCGTGCCTTTGCCAAGCTCGCTCGCCACTGTGATCAGTCCGCCCTGGCCTTCGATGGTCTCGCGAACGGAAGACGGACCAAGCCGCGAAGCTTTGAGGATTTGGTCTGCAGCGGCCTTAGCCATCTCAGGGGGGCCTAGGGCCCTCTGTGCGAGCATGCAATGGGCTTCAATGATTGAGAGGGCAGTGTTGAAATCGTGGGCTGCAAAGCCGCCAAGCGCGCAGCAAGTCCGGTCAGCCTGTGATGCGTTTCATTAGCGCGAACGAGCCAGCTCATTGTTCTTGAGTAATGAGCTTGAACGCTTCTTGGCCAAGTACTCGGCGGCACACTAACACTGAGAATGTACTAGTGGACGCGACGGGCGTGCCTCGTACACTTTGATTTGGACCGTGCCATCTATGCGAATCAGCTCTGTTCTCGTCGTGGATGATGAGCCCGATATCCGTGCTCTTTGCAAATTGAGCTTGGAGCGTGTTGGGGGCTGGCTCACATTCCTGGCAGCGTCTGGCCAGGAAGCATTGGAGCTCGCCGAGGCAAGGCAGCCGGACGTCATTCTGCTGGATGTGATGATGCCCGGTATGGATGGTCCGACCACGCTCCACGCGCTCAAGAATCGCGGGAGCACAGCGGGCATCCATGTCGTATTTCTGAGTGCCAAAATCCAGAAGCATGAGATGCAGGGCTATAAAGATCTCGGTGCAGCCGGTGTGATTACGAAGCCTTTCAATCCGATGACGCTTCCAAGAGAACTCCAGCGCACCATTGATGCGGAGCTAGCCCTATGAAGCAACCGGCGCTACCCGAAGACGAACTCCAGCGGCTCCACGCGTTGCGACGCTATGGAGTGCTGGATAGCCAGATCGAGCAAGTGTTTGATGAGTTTGTCGTCTTGGTCGCGAAGACGTTCGATGTGCCGATTGCCCTTATTTCCTTGGTTGATTCGGAGCGTCAGTGGTTCAAGGCACGCGTTGGGATTGAGGGCAGCGAGACACCGCGAGAGGTTTCATTTTGTGGGCATGTCGTTGCGGATCGGGACCCGTTGATTGTTGAAGACACCCTTGAAGACGTGCGATTCTTCGACAACCCGTTGGTCACGGGGGGGCCTAAGATTCGCTTCTATGCGGGGGCGCCGCTCCTCACGCCCGAGGGCTATATCCTGGGTACATTCTGCGTGGTTGACCAGAAGCCGCGCACACTCCGAGCGGACCAACTGGAGACGCTGCAGCTTTTTGCCCGGCAAGTGATGCGCATCCTTGAGTTGCGCCGCGAGGCCGCGCTCTCTGCTATTTATCGACGCTTGTTCGAGACAACCAAGGCGTTTGTGGCGATCGTGAGTCAACAGGGCACGATCCTTGAAGTGAATCGGGTCTGGTCGGATCGGCTCGGGCTCTCGCCAGAAGAGAACGCGTTGCGAGGTTGGTTCAAGCTCGCTGTCCCCGAAGATGGGAGCAAGATCCTCCAGGCTTTCGAAATAGCCAAGGCGGGCGGAGTGGGTGAGTTTGAACTCCGTATGCGCGCTAAAGCCGGGGATATCTGTTGGGTTTCCTGGCATGTCACGGAGGATACGAACGAAGGCTTCCTCTACTGTGTTGGGCATGATGTGACGGCAAGCATTAAGGCTGCTGAGGAAGCCGCGCGAGTCGCGCGAATGAAGTCGGAGTTCGTTTCTGTGGTGAGCCATGAATTGCGCACACCGCTCACCGCTGTCCAAGTTGCACTTGGATTGCTCGATGGCGGGGTCGTGGGTGAGCTTTCGGGGGAGCCCCGAGAGATGGTGCAGATTGCGCTGGTGGGCGCCAAGCGCCTCGCGCGTGTGATCGACGACATCCTGGATCTGCGCGACGTAGAGTCGGGCCTGTTAAAGCTTGACCTGCAAGACGTCGAGCTGTCTGGCGTTGCGAGGCGTGCCATCGCTGATCTTCATGCAGAGGATGATCGGGCACGGGTGGTGTTGGAGGCGCCGGAGCCCTTGTGGGTACGCCTGGATCCCGAGAGTCTCTATCAAATCCTAACCAATCTCCTTTCAAACGCCATCAGGTTCTCACCTTCGGGTCTGCCGATTGGCGTGCGTATCGAACAGCGGGGACCCAGCGCGCGTGTTTCCGTGAGTGATTGCGGCCCGGGCATTCCCGAAGCTTTCCAGGCACGGGTCTTTGAGCCTTTTGCCCAAGCGGATGCTTCCGATGTGCGGCGGAAAAACGGCGCAGGGTTGGGGCTCAGCATCGCCAAGGCGCTGGTCGAGAGGCTAGAGGGAAAGATCCATTTTTCGTCCACCGAGAACGAAGGCACCACCTTCCATTTGGAATTTCCTTGCGTTCTGGCACCCAGCGAGGTGTTGCAGTGAGCAACTCGAACTGGACGGATGAGAACACTCAAGCCGAGTTGGAAACCCTCAGGTCCGCTTATGGACAGCGGTTGGCATCACAACTGGCAAGCCTCATTGAGCTGCTTCAGACCCTTAAGCATTCAAAAAACGCCGCGAGCCTAGAAGCAGCGCAGCTTCTTGCGCACCGCATCGCGGGTGCTGCGGGGAGTTACGGATTTTTTGAACCGAGCGAGCTGTGCACTGAACTCGATCGTGAGCTACAACGACATGGGATCGCAATGAGTCAGGAGGCGCTTGAAAATGCGTCCGAGCGTCTGCAGGCACTTCGCGTTATGCACTGAATCATTGCGCCGTTGAATGGCGTATGTGTTCAACTGTTGATATCGGGAAGGCCGTGCAGGACAGCAAATTTTATGAGATCTGCGAATCAGGCGCGGCCCTCCCTCAAGGTCACGGAAGCAGGCGCGGCCCTGAGTTCAACCTTCAACCAGATCCAATCCAACGCTCATTGCAGAACGCGGCCGCTCAAGCGGTTAGGGCGGAGCTGAATCTCTGTGCCTGTCTGGCGAGGGGAGGCGACGCCCCAAGGTCAGAGCTCCAAGTGGCTAGAAAACAACCCTCAGGATAGCAGCGGGGACGACAGGGAGAAAAGCGTGGCGCTTAGCCTGACGCCGCCGGTGTTCGCATTTGAGCCCAACCACCAATGACCATCACCGTCACCCGCGTGTCCG
>ENA-ORBV01002232-ORBV01002232.1-microbial-mat-metagenome-genome-assembly--contig:-NODE-2232-length-41316-cov-9.960693_pt1 | contig 41316 bp, 45 predicted proteins | sample MGYA00237777_ERZ505514 | MGnify/ENA primary metagenome ERZ505514 (study PRJEB26160, sample SAMN06269048) | microbial mat metagenome | isolation source: Oligotrophic lake microbial mat | place... | reverse complement strand
CGTGATTGGTCTATTCATCAACCGCTACGAATTTGGCTTAGACATCTAAGTTCGATCCACAAGTCTAGAACACGACCTGTGATCCGTCAGTTCATTTTAGAAAACCTTTCCAAACCGATTGCTGTCTAACTCCAGACATTGCCACTTTTGTCAATGCGTAACTCCTAATTCTATAATTCCCTTGATTTCCTGGAATTACTGGGAATTTTGCCTCGCTCTCAAACTGTAACGGTTTGCAACGTATAATAAGGGTCATGTCAACTCTAAAGAGACTGTGAAGGGACTACATGCGTGTTGCGATCGCTGGAGGCGGATTAGCAGGTTTAGCCTGTGCAAAATATTTGGTGGACGCGGGGCATACGCCGATTGTGTTAGAGAGCCGTGATGTTTTGGGCGGCTTGGTAGCAGCTTGGAAGGATGAAGATGGAGACTGGTATGAAACCGGGCTACACGCCTTTTTTGGAGCCTATCCTAATATGCTGCAACTGCTCGATGAGTTGGGCATTTCCGATCGCTTGCAGTGGAAAAAACATCAGCTAATTTTCAACCTGCCTGAAACTGGCGTGTTGTCCTATTTCAATGTTCCAGATATCCCTGCACCTTTTAACGTCATTGTCTCCATTCTGCGTAACAACGATTTATTGACTTGGTATCAAAAAATTCGGTTCGCGATCGGGCTGATTCCGGCAGTTGTGCGTGGTCAGCAGTATGTAGAAGACATGGACAAGTACACTATGTCTGAGTGGCTGCGGCTTCAGGGCATTGATGAAGGCGTAAACACGGACATTTTTATCGCTGCCAGTAAGGCATTGACGTTTATCAACCCTGATGAAGTGTCGTCCACCATCTTGCTGACTGCGCTCAATCGCTTTTTGCAAGAGCGCTATGGCTCCAAAATTGCCTTTTTAGATGGTTCACCGACTGAACGGCTCTGCCAGCCGATGGTGGATTATATTACTCAAGGCGGCGGTGAAGTGCGCCTGAACGCACCCCTAAAAGAAATTGCGTTGAACGCTGATGGCACGGTTAACCATTTTGTGATTCGGGGCTTAAATGGTGCGCCCGATGAAAATTTGACAGCCGATGCTTATGTGTCTGCCATGTCGGTGGATGTGATGAAAGCGCTGATGCCGACCCCGTGGGCAGAGATGCCATTTTTCCAGAAGCTGAATGGACTGGAAGGGGTTCCGGTGATTAATTTGCATCTCTGGTTCGATCGCAAACTCACCGATGTCGATCAACTATTGTTTTCCCGTTCTGACTTGCTCAGCGTCTATGCCGATATGAGCAATACCTGTCGGGAATACGAAAATACCGAGCGCTCGATGCTTGAGCTGGTGCTGGCTCCAGCAAAAGACTGGATCGATAAATCGGATGAAGAAATTATTACGGCAACGATGGACGAGTTAAAGAAAGTTTTTCCAAATCATTTAACTGGCGAAACTCCCGCGCAGTTGTTGAAATCGAAAGTGGTTAAAACACCTCGCTCTGTTTACACAGCGATTCCTGGGCGGCAAGCCTATCGACCGACGCAAGTAACACCCATCGCCAATTTCTATCTATCAGGCAGCTACACCTTCCAACGCTATCTGGGCAGTATGGAAGGTGCCGTACTTTCTGGTAAGCTGTCAGCGCAGGCGATCGCAGGCGGTTTGCACACAACTGATATTTCTGCGGGCAGCAATGCTGCTGAAAAGCCCCTTGTCAACGTTTAGTTTTCAAGAAATGCTTGATAGACTCAGTTGATCCTTACAGCCTTCTGAAAACTCTTGATGAAAACCCGCATTAAGAGTATATAACTGGCTGATAAGGATGATAAATGCTCACTTTCCAGTAGGGGTAACTGTATCCTTGAACCGCCTTAACCTGCAATGTTCGTCAAGCGTTCCTAGGGACATGCTGAAACTGCCTGATCATTCTCGTGTCAAATCCCTGGCATCCCTTGAGGATTCCTATGAAATGTGTCGCCAAATTACGGCGAAATATTCCAAAACGTTTTATCTTGGCACGATGCTGATGCCCGAAGAAAAGCGTCGGGCGATTTGGGCGATCTATGTGTGGTGCCGTCGTACTGATGAATTGGTGGATGGTCCTTGCGCCAGTTTTACCACCGATGAAACCTTGAATGATTGGGAGCAAGAGCTAGAATCTATCTTTGCAGGTCATCCCATTGATGATCTAGACGTAGCCCTAATCGATACACTAAGCCGATTTCCGCTCGATATACAGCCTTTTCGAGACATGATCGCAGGGCAGCGGATGGATCTCTATCGCTCTCGCTATGAAACCTTTGAAGAACTAAATCTTTACTGTTACCGGGTAGCGGGGACGGTGGGCTTGATGACTACTCCGGTGATGGGAGTTGATGATACCCGTCGCACTACGCCCTGGGATCTTTATCAAAAGAACGCAGTTGACCCCACTGAACAAGCGATCGCCCTGGGCATTGCTAACCAACTCGTGAATATTTTGCGCGATGTCGGTGAAGATGCCCGTCGTGGTCGAATTTATATTCCATTAGAAGACCTTGCCCTATTCAACTACACCGAAGCCGATTTGATGAATCAAGTTGTGGACGAGCGTTGGCGCGAACTTATGAGTTTTCAAATTCAGCGGGCACGTAAGGTTTATACCTCGGCAGAATCAGGAATTAGCACGCTCAGCCCCGATGCCCGCTTTCCGGTATGGGCGGCGCTGATGCTCTACAGCGGTATTTTGAATGTGATTGAACAAAACGGCTATGACGTGTTTCGTAAACGAGCTTATGTTCCGTCTTACAAAAAGCTGCTGTACCTCCCGATCGCCCGATTAAGAGCCGCTGTTTTGTAATCAGGTTTTGGGTTTCAGGTTGCGGGTGGCGATCGCCCGTCTAAGAGCCGCCGATTTGTCAATAAAACACACAAGAATTCGTAGGACAATCCCTTGTGGTTGCCCTTCATTTTGGCGAGGGTAGGCACAAGGCACTACCCCTACGAGTAGAAATTATGTTTACATTCAGCAATGCCGATTTGTGCGGCAGAATGAGTAATGGGAATAGTTCTATTCCCTGCTTTCTGTTCCCTATCTTCTGGATTTAATGGACTGGCAAGAACTTTATGGCAATTGGGTTTTGGTTCCCGATCGCCCCACTGCAATTATTCATTTCCTCGGCGGCGCGTTTGTAGCAACGGCACCGCAGGTCACCTATCGGCGATTGTTAGAACGACTGGCGGCAGAAGGTTACGCCGTGATTGCCACCCCGTTTATCAATACGTTTGATCATTCGGCGATCGCTCAAACCGTCTATCGCAACTTTAACAGAGCCGTGGAAGCGCTCAGTGAAACCCGTTTTCGCAGCCGCTATCTGCCGATTTATGGCATGGGTCACAGCATGGGCTGCAAGCTGCACCTGTTAATTGGCAGCCTTTATAAAGTGGAGCGGGCAGGAAATATCCTGATTTCTTTTAATAATTATGCTGCACGAGATGCGGTTCCTCTGGTTGAACAGGTGACTTCAGTTCTGGCTCAGTTTAGTTCCGCCTTTTCAGATTTATCGTCGAATTTAAACGTTGAGTTCACTCCTTCGCCGCTGGAAACCAATCAAATTATTTCTGAGCGCTACCAAGTGCCGCGTAACTTACTGGTGAAGTTTAGCAATGACACGATTGACCAAACGAGAGGTTTAACGGAGATACTGCAATTGCGATTTCCAGAAATGGTAACGGTGCAAAAGCTAGCGGGAAGCCATTTAACGCCGCTAGGTTCTGATGTAAACTGGCAGGCAGGAGAAAGTTTTGCGCCGTGGGATGCGATCGCCCAGTGGATGCGGCAAGAAGCATACCGAGAATTGCATCAATTAGAGCGCACCATTTTACGCTGGCTGAATCCGCTGGAAATTTGATAAGGGAGTGCGATCTCGCCCATCAGCCCGATGCTGTTAAATGTCAATCATCTACCTAACTAGGTTAAATCGTTTCGTGGGATGTATTCGAGCTGCTTTCTCAGTCATTATGATGCTTTTGCTAACCGCTGCACTATGCTGGTTTGTGGCAGGCTTTTTACAACTAAATCCTCTATTTGGCGTTGTGTTTCTTTTGCTAGGTAGCTTGGGAGTCGTGCTGCTAGTGGATATTATTCAAGCTCAAATTTTCCCGTAACCATTCGAGAATCTTGTGTTAGGATTGGCGAGTCCAATTTTGATATTGCTAAATGTATGGGTTTTGACGCAGAAACTGAGCAGGCTGGGCTGATGAGCATTGAAGCGGTGCAAAGAGCTTTAAATCGTTCTAGAGCTTCTGTTTATCGCTATGCCAACACCGACGCGAATAGTCTCAATCCACTCTACAATGCAAAACGCCTCAATCCAGAGTTCCGCAAGAACCAAGACGACCTGCTGCTGTTTCACCCAAATGAAGTCGCCCGATTTGCAAAAGATGTCCTCAGGATCAAGCAAGTGACAATTGAGGTACGAGAATCGCCCAAAAACCAAACGCAAGAAGTGTTGGAAGCGATTCTAGTAGAGTTGCAAGGGATTCATCACTGCTTGAAAGAGCGATCGCAGTAATCGCCCTTTATAAATTGAAGTTTTCCAAATTATAAATTGCTTTTAGCATCTTGTTTCAAGGATTGAACCATCGCTCCACTTCGCAAAAATCACGGTGGTAATCACTTCCGCATCGCTCAGTTGCCTGGAATCTGCGATCGTCGCGATCATTACTGTAAGAGTTGGGAGAGTACGATCGCGGTTGAGAGGGTGAGGGCGATCGCTTTGGAAGATTTGCGAATCTGTGCGTTAACGAAGCTCACCAGAGGTATCGCTGCTGTAAGACTTAGGAAGAATGCGATCGCTACTATCTCAAACTTTCAATCCAGCACTAAAACTGATTCCATCGGCTCTGTAATAAATCTACGAATCTCTTCCTGAGACTTATCGATCAACGTAACCAGTTCAGTACGAGTGCAGTTGCCAATGCGGAGCCAAACTAGCTTAGGTGGATGTCCATACAAGACACTCCGCTGATAAAAGTCAGAGTCTTTAGAGACAATCGTAAAATCATGATCACGAGCATATTCCCAAATTGTCTCATCAGAAAAACCTCTAAGACCGCACTCTCGAACGTGCATACTGCTAGGAAACTGGATAGAAAACGATTGAGGCAACTTGGGCGACAGATTTTCATCGAACAGCAGTTTCATTAGCAGGGAGAGCCAAACGGCGATCGCGATCAGCAGCAAAAGCAAAACAGGCTTGAATATCTGTCAGGGTTAAATCGGGAAAATCATCTAACACTTCAGAAATGGTCATGCCACCCCCAAGATAGTCAAACACATCTGTTACCGTGATGCGAGTGCCACTGATGCAAGGCTTTCCACTGCGAATATGCGGGTCGATAATAATGCGTTCTTGATAATCCATAGGATGGAAGTCTTTAGGTTGCTAATCATCATAACGGACTATCTCAAAGCTTCCCTAGCAAAGCTTATCTTCTAAAAAAGTGCGCCGTTTGTCATCACTGGCTCTATCAATTGGAAGTTTTAGAGCAATGATAAGAGGATGGGGAGGAAAACGCGATAGCATCTTGCCGCATCCGATGAGCGATCGCTTTGGAAGATTTGCGAATCTGTGCGTTAACGAAGCTCACCAGAGGTATCGCTGCTGTAAGACTTAGGAAGAATGCGATCGCTTTAAGGGTGAGGGCGATCGCGCTGTAAGGTTTGGGGAATCTGCGCGATCGTAGTTTTAGGGAAATGATAGGAGATTGGATCGAGGAAGAGGAAGGGGCATTTTTTGATGGAGATGCGATACACTCACTCAATGCCGCGATCGCGGCAGCCTCACTCACTCGAAAGACATCATCATGCATAGACTGGCGGCAACACCGGGCGGTTGGACTCCTGATACAGAAGGCGTGATCTTTGTGGATCAAACTCCCGCCCCGATCGTGTTGATTACCGCAGCGGATACGGACATCAACGCGATCGCCCAGGCAATGCCCTATCTTCCTGGCAACTTCCCGGCTGTGCGGGTAGTCAATCTGTTGCAGCTTCAACAGCAACTATCGATCGACACCTACGCCGAAACGGTTTTAGAGCAAGCGCAAGTGATTGTGCTGCGGCTGTTGGGCGGACGCTCTTACTGGTCTTATGGTTTGGAAGTAGTGCGCGAAACGGTCGAACGGACTGGTGCGACGCTGATTGTGCTGCCGGGAGATAACCAGCCTGATCCAACGCTGATTAGCCATTCCACTTTAGCGATCGCCCAAGTAAACCAGTGCTGGCGCTACTTTTTAGAGGGTGGTGTCGAGAACATGGTCAATGCTTTGTGCTGGTTGGCACATCACGGGGTGTCGCCTGAGTATGGTTATGAACCGCCGCAACTGGTGCCGTCTGCTGGAATCTATCCTTTCTTAATTCCACCTGCAATCCAGACTGCCCCTCAAGTTGGGATCGTGTTCTACCGAGCGCATTATTTAGCGGGTAACTTGGCTCCAATCGATGCACTCTGTCAGGCATTGAGCGATCGCGATATATGCCCTATTCCTATCTTTGTCTCGTCACTGCGAGATCCTGATGTGCAGTCAGAATTGCTGCACTATTTCCGTCCTAAAGATGAAGCTGGCATCCAGGTGTTGCTGAATACCACCAGTTTTTCTCTGGCTCAACTAGGAGAGCGAGAGCGCGGCGGTGAACCGACTTCTGACTTTCCAGAGTTGTGGCAACGGTTAGATGTTCCCGTGCTACAAGTGATTCTAAGTGGGGGCGGATTGGCGCAATGGCAGCAGGAATGGCGCGGGTTGTCGCCCCGCGATGTAGCGATGAATGTGGCATTGCCAGAGGTCGATGGACGTATTATTAGCCGTGCGGTTTCGTTTAAGGCAGTGCAAGGTTGGAATGCAGCCTTGGAAACCGAGGTGCTGAACTATCAGCCCGTGGACGATCGCATTCAGTTTGTAGCAGAGTTGGCGGCAAATTGGGCGAAACTGCGGCAGGAGCAGGTACGCGATCGCAAAGTGTCGTTGATTTTAGCCAACTATCCGAGCCGCAATGGTCGCCTTGCCAATGGCGTGGGGCTGGATACTCCAGCAAGCTGTGTGGCAATTCTCCAAGCACTGCAACAGGCTGGATATCACGTTGAGAACATTCCAAAAAACGATGATGAATTGATTCGACGACTCACGGCAGGCATCACGAATGACCCAGAAACGAAAGGGATGAATCCGGTTAGGCAAACCCTTGCGATCGCAGCCTACCAAGCTTGGTTTGATACACTCCCGGAAACCGTAAAAACTCAGGTTAACCAACGCTGGGGAGATGCTCAAGACTCATTTGCGATCGCCGGAATTCAACTGGGTAATATCTTCGTTGGCATTCAACCTTCACGCGGGTATGAAACCGATCCTGCACTCAACTATCACGCGCCAGATTTAGAACCGACCCACGACTATCTCGCGTTTTATCACTGGCTGCGTTCGGATTTTGGCACCCATGCGATCGTCCATGTGGGTAAGCATGGCAATTTAGAATGGCTCCCTGGTAAAAGCGTTGCCCTATCTGAGGACTGCTATCCTGAAGTTGCTTTTGGGGCGATTCCCCATCTATATCCGTTTATTGTCAACGATCCGGGGGAAGGTTCACAGGCGAAACGGCGATCGCAAGCCGTGATCATCGATCACCTGACACCGCCCATGACTCGCGCCGAACTCTATGGCGGCTTGCAGCAGCTTGAGGGCTTAATTGATGAATACTATGAAGCCCAAACGCTTGATCCATCGCGCTTGGCAGTAATTCGCGATCGCATGACAGCCCTGATTCAGCAAGAGAATCTCAGTCAGGAAGTTCAATCCATGGCAGGCGATGTAGATCTTGATCAATTTACACCCGCTGCCCTAACCGAACTGATCACTAACGCCGATCGCTATTTGTGCGAACTAAAAGAATCTCAGATCCGCGACGGCTTACACATCTTTGGACAATGCCCTGCCGGACGACAGTTACGCGATCTGATCGTCTCCATCGCTCGCCATCCATCGCCGGGACGGTTAGGCTTGACCCGCGCGATCGCCCAATCCTGGAACCTAGACTTCGACCCATTGATAGCCGATCCGGCGCAGCTAGTTGGCAACTGGGAAGGGCAACTCGACTCTCCACTCCCGACTCCCTACACGATTGGAGATGCCATTGATATCATCGAGAACTACGCCGCCGAACAGGTTGAGCAATTGCTAAATGGAAAGTGTGATTTATCAGATGACAATGAGATATCAACAGAGTTGAACTGGATTCGCGATCGCCTCTTGCCCGATCTACAACACACTGATCAAGAAATGTCTTACTTGCTGCATGGATTGGCAGGAGGCTATGTGCCAGCGGCTCCGTCGGGTGCGCCCACGCGGGGTCGTCCTGATGTGTTGCCGACAGGGCGCAATTTCTACTCGGTAGATATTCGGGCAGTGCCGACCGAGAGCGCTTGGGATGTGGGTCGTAAGGCGGCTGAAGTCTTAGTCGAAACCTACACTCAGGAACACGGGGAGTATCCCAAAACGCTAGCCCTCTCGATCTGGGGCACTGCCACCATGCGAACCGGAGGCGATGATTTGGCGGAAGCATTGGCGCTGCTGGGCGTGCAGCCTGTATGGGAAGGTGCCTCGCGGCGGGTGATTGATTTTGAGATATTGCCGCTGTCGCTGTTGGGTCGTCCGCGAGTCGATGTGACACTGCGGATTTCGGGCTTTTTTCGAGATGCCTTTCCCAACTTGATTGATTTGTTTGATCAAGCGGTGACAGCGGTGGCTGCACTGAATGAATCGGCTGATCAGAATCCCTTGGCGGCACAGGTGCAGCAAGAAACCCAAGAGTGGCAGCAGGCAGGCTTAACGGCTGAAGAAGCAGAGCAGCGATCGCGATATCGAGTGTTTGGCTCAAAACCGGGTGCCTATGGTGCTGGATTGCAAGGATTGATCGAATCGCAAAACTGGGAAACCACAGAGGATCTTGCCCGTGCTTACCTTAACTGGAGCAGCTATGCGTATAGCGCTCAGGGCGTGGGTTACTCGGCACCGGAAGCTTTTGAACGTCGATTAACCAATCTGCAAGTTGTGCTGCAAAACCAGGATAACCGCGAACATGATCTGCTCGATTCCGATGATTATTACCAGTTTCAGGGCGGCTTAACCGCGGCTGTACGATCGCTCCAAGGACAAAACCCAACGGTGTATTTTGGCGATCATTCCCTGGCAGAAAACCCGAAGGTGCGATCGCTGGAACAGGAGATTGCGCGGGTCTATCGATCGCGCGTCGTCAACCCCAAATGGATCGCTGGCGCGATGCGGCATGGCTATAAGGGAGCCTTTGAAATGGCAGCAACAATCGACTTCCTGTTTGCCTACGATGCCACCGCCCAATGCGTCGCCGACTATATGTATGAAGGCGTGGCAGAAGCCTATGTGCTTGATCCGCAGGTGCAGGCGTTTGTGCAGCAGAAAAATCCGTGGGCACTGCGCGATATGGCAGAACGACTGCTGGAAGCACATCAACGGGGCATGTGGGAAAACGTCGATCAGGCAATGCTGGATCAGTTGCGATCGCTCTCATTGGAAGCCGAAGCTGAGATTGAAGGACGACTGGGAAGTATGGGTGGATAGTACGACAACTTGTGTTCTGCAAATTGTATTGGTATGTTTCCGACCAGCTTACGGGAGATTACCAACCGATTGATTCGCAAAATTTCGTGGTTTCGGGCAGCGAAAAAACAGGTTTATATGGCACCAACTTATTGCAAACTTCGGCGGATTCAGAAGAGTATATTGCCTACGGTTGGTATCACCGATTGCATACTTTAGAACGCTCAAGAAACTTTCAATTGCAATGGAAGAATCAGGTTCCTCAGTTAATCAGGTTGCTCAATTAATTAGCAATCAAAATCGGCACGTATTCACTCTCAAAAAATTAAACTTCACCTCGAATCGTAAACGAATAATCGCCACCCGGTTCTAGCTGATAATCTTTTTGCTCTAAAAATCGTCCTAGTGGCTCTTTAATCAAAGCTCTGCCCAAAGACGGCTGCACAGAAAGCTCACCTAGCCGAAAGCACCATTCAAATTGCCACTCAAACTGATTTGCCCGCACTTCACCCGCCAGGGTGCCTTGCTGCCAGGAGTGGCGAGTGATCCGAACATGTGCCGTAGTTTGGGGAAGGCGTTTAACCACGAAAGTGCTGATAAAGGGATGACTATCGAATGGTCTATGACTTTGCTCGTCGAGCATCAGATTCAAATATACACAATACCAAACCCTAAGAATTTTGCGCTAGTACAATTACATTACCGCTATTCACTCATCGTCCGGCTGCGCGTTGAGCAATTTCTAGTAGAAAGAAGCACTGAAAATACCGATAAAAACTCTCTTGGTAATAGATAGCACCAGTGGGGGGATGGCAGGTAAGGTAAGGTTGTATAACAATTCGTAAGTGATTTACGATGGATTATCAGCGCAACATTCGGTGTGACGAAACCTTCAGAAAAATTAGAGATAGGTGTGGATTTGGCGAGATCGCTCAATTGGGTACTCTGAGAATAATAAAAACTCTCCCCAAACCATAACTTCAGACTACAGAATGCTTCGCGATCGCATCAACAGTCAAATTACATATTTCATTCAGCTAGAAGGTGACAGCATGAACCAATTTTTACAAAAAAATTATCAGAAAACATACGGATTAGCTACACACGGAGAGAATTCTATTTCTAGTCAGTGATTGGAAAATCTTCTGTCATCAGAGAGAATGGTTTTTCAGCGCCAGCGAAATTTACCCAGATTGAAGAATACCATCTACCAAGTTATGGCTTCTATTGCCCGTAAAAACTTATTTGAAGATATCCCTCGCTTTCTCGTCGCCCAAGCAGGCATCATGTTTGCCGTCAGTTTGGTAACTATCCAAGTAGGAATTTTAGATGGCTTTACTCGATCAACGACTCGGTTGATCGAACAGTCAGATGCCGATTTGTGGATTGCCTCCAAAGAAATGCTTCAGCTAGAGATCACCTTGCCGATGCCGCTACAGCGATTGATTCAAGCGCGAGCAGTGGAAGGGGTAGAGCATGCAGAAGCCGTTATTTCTCGTAACTCCCTGTGGCTGGATGCAAATGGAAAAATCGTCCCCATTAGAATATGGGGCTTTAATCCAACGGGTCGGCTGTTTAGTAATTGGTCAATGTCTAAGGGAACACCAACTGCTTTGAAAGAGGCATATACATTTATTACAGACCGAAGTAACCTGAATGCCCTAAATATCAAGCAAGTGGGCGAGACGGGCAAAATTGTGCCGCTAAAAGCAAAGCTGGTTGGGTTAAGCGAATACACTCAATCAATGGCATCTAGCACATCTATCTATGCCTCATTGGAATCTGCGAATGCTTTTACCTCAGGATTAGGCTCATCTTTAAATTGCACGATCAATTCTGGCGACGTGGATTGCAAAAATCCGCTCTCAACTGCTGATATTCAATTAAGTGAACCTCAACCCCAGCCCCGTCGTCTAAATTTAGTAGACCCCATTAGTTATGTACTTGTGCAGGCAAAGCCAGATCAAGACTTGCAAGTGCTGAAACAGCGCTTGGAGGCAAAGCTACCGAACACTCGCGCTTATACCAAGGAGGAAATGGCATCGATCACTCGATCTTACTGGCGAGAACGGACTGGAATTGGCTTTATTTTAGGGTTGGGCGCAGCCGTAGGGGTGATTGTGGGGATTGTGGTGGTCAGCCAGATTTTATATTCGTCGGTTTCAGACCACCTGAAAGAGTTTGGAACTCTGAAGGCAATGGGAGCGTCTGATTGGGTAATCTACGGCGTAATTACAGAGCAAGCGCTGTGGATGGCAATCCTGGGATACATTCCCAGCATGGCGCTTTGTTGGGGGTTGGGTGCTTGGACGGTTGCCGCGAAAGGAATTGTAATTTTGATTACCCCGACGACCGCGATCGCTGTTTTTGGACTCACGGTGGTTATGTGTGTCGGCTCTGCCCTAATTGCCATTCAAAAGGTAACTCATGTTGATCCGGCAATTGTCTTTAAAGCTTGACCGCTTAACCCGCGATCGCTCTGTAGCTACATCACATGGACCAGTAGGTCATCTGGTATCCTCGTTACAATAATGAATAAAAGGCTGTTTTTGTTTAATTTATAAAGTAAATCCAAACCGTGCGGATAAAACGTATTCTCGATTGAAGCTAAAATCTCAGTCCGCTCTCATCAATTGTTAAATCCAAACCACTTCTCGCTTTTGTCTACGCCTGTATCATCTACACGCAACCAGAGATTTAATCAATGACTGCTTCGCAAATCAACATTAACAAACTCATTCAGCATTCAGAGTACACTGCATCTACTGTGCAAGAGCGTCCTCTGTATGCACCAGGCACTTGGGAAAGATTGGGTAAACGAGCGGTGGTTGCCAAGGGTGTGAAGATGGAGTTTCGTTCTGGAGCGGATTCTACCCCGATTCTTCAGGGCATTGACTTAGAAATTCCCCGTGGTGAAATTCAACTGCTGATGGGACCTTCTGGTTCTGGCAAAACGACCTTGCTTTCGATTTTGGCTGGCATCTTGACCCCAACATCGGGAACGGTCTGCTTGCTAGGGCAAGAAATTACACGCATGTCGAAGGATGAGCTATCACGCTTTCGTTTGAAAAATATTGGCTTTATCTTTCAAGGGTTCAACCTTTTTCCAGCCTTAACTGCGGCTGAAAATGTAGAGGTAGCGCTAAGGATGAAGGGGATTCGTAAAAACGAAGCGCGCAAGCAAGCAAAAGATTTGCTAGTAGAAGTGGGTTTGGACAATCGCATGAATCACCTGCCGCGCGATTTATCGGGTGGGCAAAAGCAACGAGTGGCGATCGCCCGTGCTTTGGCAGACAACCCCAAACTGATCATGGCGGATGAACCCACTGCCTCGCTTGACTCTCATAGCGGTCATGCGGTGATTGAACTGCTGCGTAAACTGGCAAAAGATAACGGACGCACGGTGCTAATCGTTACCCATGATTCTCGTCTGATGGATGTGGCGGATCGAGTGGCATATTTAGAAGACGGTCAATTGAAAAATTAGCTCGAATGAGTAAAAGTTCTAAATTTTGAGGTATGACTGTTGAGTTGAAGTGAGTTCAATCCTCAGAATTTAAACTTATTTATGTCAGGCATTTCTATCATTCAAGCTCTCCAAGGTGGCTTGATCGTCTCGTGTCAAGCTCCGGCTGAGTCTCCAATGCACCAGCCAGAGGTGATTGCGGCAATGGCAGAAGCAGCGGTCAATCAAGGAGCGATCGCCATTCGATTAGACACGCCTGCTCATGTGAAAGCAGTCCGGCAAAAGATTTCACTCCCGATCATTGGCTTGTGGAAGCAGCAAATTCCCGGCTTTGAGGTTTATATTACACCGCAGTTTGATCATGCAGCCGCGATCGCCCAAGCAGGAGCTGATAGTATCGCCATCGATGCCACTGCGCGATCGCGCCCCAATCAAGAAACTGTCGCAACCTTGATCGAGCGAATCCACACTGAATTAGGCAAACTGGTGATGGCAGATGTGGATACTTTAGCAGCGGCGATCGCGGCGGCTGATGCCGGAGCCGATTTAATTGGCACCACCCTATACGGCTACACCGCCGAGACTCAACACCTCAGACCTCCCGGCTTCGATTTATTGGCTGAACTGGTCAAAAACCTGCAAGTACCGATTATTTGTGAAGGCGGTATTGCCTCTCCCCAAATGGCGAAACAGGCTCTAGACCTGGGAGCCTATGCGGTGGTAGTGGGCACTGCCATCACTGGCATCGATCTTCAAGTGAAAGCCTACGCTACCGCTTTAAGTAATCAGCATTCCGTTGCCAGAGGTATGGAACGCTCTCAAGGGCACCAAATCCACTTACCACAATAAAGTCTTTGATAAATTAAACATCTCTCCTGTTCTCTGGGAATACTTAAGAAAGTTCAGTGACTTTTGTGGGTGGAAATTGGTGCATGTGGCGTTCGCTCAAAAACTTTTTTCATAGTCTTAGAACTTATCCCGATCTCAGCCCTGACCTGCGGATGAGGCAACGTGTGAATCGGATGCTGAGCGATCGCCCCCAGCTTAATCCAGAAGATTGGCATCAAAAGTTTTGGCAATCCCTCGACATTACGCAACAAGTCTCTAATTTTGTTTATCGGCACCTCCCCGACTATTCAGGACTCGACTGCGGCAGAATTTATCCGAGCGATCGCCTCCAGGAAGACTTACACCTCTCGCTGGTTTGCTGGTTTGATTGGCAGCAGTCACTCCGACAAGACTTTTTCACCCAATTCAAGATTGATCTAGGCGAAGAAACTGACCTAGAAACTCTATCAACCATTCAAGACTTTATAGTCTTTCTGGATCGCCATCTAATGTCGATCAATCATTCCTAAAAATTCTCCATTTCATCATCAGTTTTTTCTCAGTTTCTAGCAATCGCCTTAAAATCGAAAAGATTATTATTTTTGCTGACTGCATGACCTATTGCCTTGGAATTATTACGGATGCGGGTCTGATTATGGCAGCGGATTCTCGCACCAATGCCGGGGTAGATTACGTTTCGACCCATCAAAAACTATTTAATTTTTCTCGGCTAGGCGATCGCGTGATCATAGTTTGCACAGCGGGAAACTTATCAATCACCCAAGCAGTCCTCAACCTGCTGCACCGAGATATTGACACCCAAGCCGAGGTAAATCTTCATACCTTAGATAGCCTCTACGAAATTGCCCGTTACATCGGCGGCAAGGTTCGGCAAATTCGTGACCAAGATCGTCAATGGCTCGAAAAAGACCGGATTGACTGCCAATGCAGCTTTTTGCTGGGCGGACAGATCAAAGAGAAGCACCAGGACTATTTCTGAATCTATAGCCAGGGCAATTGCATTCAGGCTTCTAAAGACACGCCATTTCTGCAAATTGGGGAAGCGAAGTACGGCAAACCCATTCTCGATCGCATCCTCAGCTTTGAAACCTCTCTAGAAGCAGCCGCAAAATCTGCCCTACTCTCGATCGACTCCACCATGAAATCCAACATTTCGGTAGGACCACTAATCAACCTGGTAATGTATGAAAAAGATTCCTTCAAAATTCGCTACGAACTGAAATTGGAGCTAGGCGCACCTTACCTGTCACAAATGCGCCGTCTATGGGAAGTCTCTTTGAATGAAGCCTTCGATCGGATGCCTGATGTCGATTGGGAGCAATATCTTGAGTTTCCTCAAACGGATGCGCCCCCTACTGGCTTTAGTCATTGACTGTGTTCACTGGTCTACACTAACGACTTTGAAGCGCTCTGCCAGTTGTCGCATCAACCCTTCTTTTATGAGTCCAAGGCGATCGCGCTTGATCAACCGTAAACTTTTGAGGGCTGTGGATGTAGCTTTCCCATGCCGCCGAAGAGGGTTAACCAGGCAGTGGTGACGACCCAGTGAATCAGCGTAATGATTAACAGGGAGCCAGTCAGAAAATAGGCAACAGTGCAGGTGATACCGAGCAATCCGGTCAGGGTCAAAAACACGGGTTTGAAAAAGGTGGGGTTGCCGGGTTTGAAAAAGGTTTTGGCGTTGATGGGGTGGTAAGCAATGAACAGAATCAGACTGAAGACCGCCCAGATAATCCACATTTGCCCAGTAATTCCAGCGCTAGGATAGGGCAACAGTAAGACGCGAAAAATGAACTCTTCGATCAGAGCAGGCATGAAAAATAAGCGGATTGCCAACAGCAGGTATTGCTGCCCGGAGACATGCCAAGGTTTGAATTGCAAAAAGCGTTGAGAGTAGCCAATGGGTAGGGCGATCGCTGCATAGAACAGCAGCGCCCAAAACGCAACGCCCCATTCCTGTAAATTTGGCAAGTTCACTGCACCCAAGATTCGGGTGAATAGAATGGTGACGATCGCAATGTTCGTGCCGGGCAGTGTCCATCTGCCAAAGGCTTGGGTTGGGGCGATCGGCAGAATGTCGGGATTGTTGCCGCCGATCTGATTGGTTTGCAAAAACCAGAGTTTTGCACCATGCCGCAGAAATTGAATGCTGAGTTCATCCTGTGCTTGGCGCGGCAAAATGGTTCTCCAGCTTGTCAGAGCGGTGAGAATATTCCCCATACCGGATGCAGCACGAATAAATTGCGGTTGGCTCTCGGTGCCAGATAGGGCAGCATTGGTTTTCCAGTCTTGCCGCACAATTCCAAACGGGGTTAGTTTTTGTTGCAGATCGTTTCCTAAGATAATCAACTGCTTAAATCGTTTAATAATTGGATCTTGAGGATGATCTGCCCACCAGCGTTGAATCTCTGGACTCGATTCAACCTGTTTGCGAATGGATTGAATCGTCGCGAACAATGCCTGGTTAGAATCCTGCACACAGGAGGTTGCGGCTGTGACGCTAGCGATGCCGGTGCCGTCGCCAGTCCGGTAGCGATCGCTAATGATCCGAAGTTGACGAGTCAGTTCAGTGAAGGGCGAGAGTTTGATGCCGCCGAAGTCATAATCTTGCCCAATCGTATCTAATTTGACAATCACATCGGTAACTGGACGGGTGCCTAGCCAGCCTCGTTGGAGGTTGCCCATGTAGTTCGTCCAGGAATTCTCCCCAGAAATAATCCCTTCAATGTTGTTGGCATAGATTTGTTGATAGCGCACGTCTAGCTGGAGTTCGTTGGTAAACGGGTCGCGGATCACCTCTGCCAATCCATAGGCAAAATGTCCGGTGACGGTGCCACCCACAGAACCCTCGCCGCTGTTGCCGCCCCTGCCGCCAAACAGGTGCATGACTAAAGCGCGATCGCCTGCTTGCCATTGGGCGATCGCCTCTGCTGAAGTCTTCGCTTTAGGATCAACTAAAACCGTTTGCACTGTGCCCTTTCGTTGCTCCGTATTCTCCCAGTTTTGATAGTTGATGTAGTCTAAACCTTTACCGGTGCCTAACAAGACTTGCTGGGGCTTCAGTTGAAACAGCGATCGCGGTTTGATTGCCTGCACGGTAAACAGCCCCGTTTTATCTTGGGCACCGGATAAATACCAGCCCGCCGCGCCTGCCGGGGATTTTTCCAACTCTCGCGGCGTGGAAGCATACACCCCATTGCCATCAATCGGCTGTTGGGGAATACGAACGGTTGACTGCACACCGTCAAATTGCCCAGTTGCCGAATTGTAATGCTGCACCCGAAAAAGTTCACTGGGGCAGGGAAGCTTACCCGGACACGCTTTGGGGATAAATTGGGGCGGCGAATTAGTCACTGCACCGAGGATTTTAACAAGAGTCACATATCTGCCTGTATTCAATAAAGGTTCCCGCTCAATTTGCAAGACGGGTTGACCATTGGGTTGCTCAGTTAAGCTTGCCGCGCTCAGCGATACCGTCACGTCATCCTTGGGTCTGGCTCCGGCGATCGCCTGCAAAGCACCCACCCGCGATCGCCCATTCAGGCGATCGGCGTATAAATCAGCTTTCGTCCGCCGCAGTTCTGCCACCATCGGCGAAAATTTTACATCTCGCGTTCCGGCTGCTACATCGCGCTGCACAGATGGATTTTGACTCCATTCCAACCGCACCTGTTTGCCAATCAGATTCGTTGCGTTTGGCGGCGCATGGGTAACTTCCATCCATACCCAATCTGTTTTACCTTGCTGCTGTTGATCTGGCAAAATCAGCCTTCCCATCCACGGGGCAACGGGGCGATATAGATCCTCAGGCAGGGTTTGCTGAAGCGGATAAAATGCTGGCTGGTTAAACGGCGCTCTGCTCGTGATGGCATAGTTTGATTCGATGCCGACACTAGGACTGATATGAAATAGCAGCGTGGCGGCGATCGCACTCAGCAGCAGCACCCATTTCCTGACCCCATTGCCACAACCAAACGGCGATAGCACAAGTGTTGGCTTATTAGTTTGCGGCGATCGAGCCATCTATGTAACCTCTCTTCAAACTCGGCTTTGAACAGCCTTTTGCTTCACTATCCTAGTGGAACCCGCGGATAGATTACCATCCACGATCGCTCATCGACTTCTACCCAAATCTGACTTGTAAAGCAGCGTCCACTCGCTAAAGAAATAGGCGATCGCCATTTAGTTTTGAGGGTTACGCGATGGGGCGATCGCTCATCGACTTCGGGCGATTGACTGCTAAAACAATATGAATCAGTTCTGCGGTTAGTTCTAACATATTGCGCTGAGCCAAGACATCAAAATTGACCTAGAGGAGCAGTCAACGATACACTTCTCGACGGTGAGCAATCAGCAGGATAAGCTGATGTGCATTCAAGTTGCATAAAATCGGGCTTGAAACCCACACAGCGAGGGGATCAGCTTGGAAAAATAAATGACGATTAGCTTAGCAACTATCAAAATGCAGTACAACAATCGCACTGTACTGGAACGTACTAATGCAATCGGTGGGGTCGCAAGGGTTCTCTGCGTCCGGTGAGCGCGAACCGTTCGTTATGCTAACTCTCCGCCTAATCTCCTCAATAGCCTATTTCGACCGCGAATCGGTAGGCGCGATCGCTTCATCCATCGGCTGCTGCAAGAGCACTTTGCCGCCATGTCGTTGGAGCGGAAGTAGCGTGTGGGGTGGATGGGTAAGGGTATAGACGGGTAAACTCTCTTTTGTGAAACTGGATGTGGGTAGAATCAGAGTAGTTGAGCAGTTAGCGGGATCTGAGAGATGATGCAAGCCACAAAGCAGACTCGACAGTTTACGGCAATTATCGAACGGGAGGGGACTGGATATGTGGCACTTTGCCCTGAACTGGATATTGCTAGTCAAGGAGACTCTGTTGAAGACGCAAAACGCAATCTGATTGAAGCCTTAGAGCTTTTTTTTGAAGTCGCCAGCCCTTCAGAACTTCAAAATCGGCTACATTCGGAGGTTTTTGTCACCAGTCTGGAGGTTGCAGTTGGGTAAACTGCGAGTTCTTTCGGGAAAGGATGTTTGTCAGATTTTGTCAGATCGCGGTTTTATTGAGGAGCGCCAGCGGGGGAGCCACGTTATCATGCAGTTGCAGACTGAGGACACGACAGTCACTGTTCCCGTTCCTAATCATTCTGAGCTTCGCATCGGCACACTCCAGTCGATCATTCGTCAATCTGGTATGCCTCGTTTTCTTTTTGAGGTGTCTTAAGTTTTGATAGAAAGATTGTCAGTATCAGAGTAATTGCCGCGATCGCCTCTTCTTTTAGCGTGTTGGTGGGTGCGATCGCTTCATCCATCGGTTATTGCAAGAGCACTTTACGTAAATTGGTAGAGTTAAGGCTAAATTATCTGGAGGCGGCGATGAGTGCGGTTGAGTTTCAAGCCAGAGTTGAAAATGGTGCGATCGCGGTGCCTGACGCATACAAACAGGAACTGCTTGATGGCGAAATCGTGACGGTTGTTGTTTCAAAGCAGCCTAAAAAGAAAATTTCACAGACAGGGATGATTGCCGAATTAACGCGCAATCCAGTTCAGGTTCAAGGAATCCGATCTGTCACTCGTGATGAAATGCATGAGCGATTATGAGCAGCCCAAGATGCTTTGTAGATTCTAATGTTTGGCTCTATCGTTTGTTGGCTGAACTCACTCCTCAAAACAAAGCAGATGCTAGAAAGCGATCGCTTGCAACCGACCTAACCAATGCTGAAGACTTGATCATTAGCACTCAGGTCGTTAATGAAGTTTGTTCCGTTTTAAGCCGAAAGGCTTCATTGAGTGAGAGTCAAATCAAGCAGATTATTCAAGAGTTTTACGAGGGGGGTGTTGTTACAGAATTAAGTGTTGATAACCTGCTCAGCGCTGCTGATTTGCGTCTACGATATGGGTTTTCTTTTTGGGATGGTTTGATTGTTGCCAGTGCTTTATCTGCAAATGCCGAGATTTTGTATTCCGAAGACATGCAGAGTGGTTTGATTGTGAGCGATCGCCTTGAAATTGTGAATCCCTTCAAGTGATTTGGTACGGCGATCTCCTCTTTCATCAGCGGGTCGGTGGGCGCGATCGCTTCGTTTCATTATGTTGGCGGCAGGTTAGAGATCACCTGTTTGAGGTTCGGGGTTAAGATGACGAAGACCTTTTTCCCTAAAACAGATCTTACTTTTGCTTGAACACAATCGAGACCGTCACAATCTATAAAGCCACCCAAAAAGGGAGAGGACAGCGACTTGTGGAGCAGGGATTTCAACCTGCTGATTTTCCCTATCATCCTGCAACTGCGGATGGAAAATGTTACTTTGCAGCACCCAACAGCAGGAGTCTAGCGGAGGAATATCATCGGTACTATGAGGATGGAATTCTGGAAGTTACAATTGATCGAGCAATCTATGAGCGGTATTTCAAGCCACTCGAAAGACCGTATCAAGGCGGTAAGCAAGTCGAATTACCTATTCCTCACGATTTGTTTCCGATTTTGAACCAGTATTCTAGAGTTCTAAAGCCGAGGTAATGCAATGAGCGATCAGTTCTGGAATCAGGTCAAGTCGAAGTATCGGTTCGGGGAACTGATTCATGGCAGGGTTGAGCATCACGCACCGTTTGGGATTTTCATAGACATTGGCGATGATGCAGTGCGCGGCATTGTGCAGATTACTGACTTTGTGGATAGCGGAGATATGACCCCGGAGATGTATCCAGATCTTGGTTCGCCGATCGGGGCTGTGGTTGTTGGGTATACCGAGGACGATCGCAATCAAGTTTGGCTAAGTGTGAAGCCGAGCGTACTGCAAAAAGCCTTGGTTCATCTCAAAGTTCCAGCAACAAGCGAACGGTCGTAACCAGCGGCAGAACAACCCGGTTGGAGCGGACTGGCAAAGTTGATCGGCGTTGTAGCAAAGTTGGTTAGCACCCGCTCAACCGGAACGTTATGCTAACTCTTCGCCTAATCTCCTCAATAGCCTCTTTCTTCAGCGCGTCGGTGGGCGCGATCGCTTCATCCATCGGTTGCTGCAAGAGCATTTTGCCGCTATGCCGTTGGAGCGGGAGTAAAGAAGAAAGCAGTGCAGGTTCGTTAAGGCTTCAGCAATTATAAATTCAAAATTTCATGGCGCTACAACCCTTGCACCAAGAGGATTTAAAAATTCTTAACGAGATGACGAATCGCTGAAATGGCGCAAAATCGTTCTGAATTTATTTCTGCTGTTAAGGCTTGGATGAAAGGGGCGAAACTTTGTTCGCTTCTAACTCTCTAACATAACTCTGCAATCGTTCCAGTTCTTCTACTAGCTGTAAAACAGTCACTCCAATATCGGGTCGAACTTCAGGCTGGGCAGTATTGTTAATTTGAGCCTGTGCCCATTGTTGCAGTTGTTCCAACGTCATTTTCTGATCCTCCAATTAATCCAGCGGTTTAGGTTGGGACGATAAACTGTGATCAATCTGGCTACTTGACTCACTTCATCGTATCCCCAGACTGAATGGATTGGCTCCTCTACAGTGTTGAATCCCAAAATTAAACAGGCAGGCATAAGGTAGGCATCAGGATAGTCTTCAATCACCTCGCCCCTCTCTACAACGGATAAATAAACTTCGCCAATAACGAGATTATCGGCTGTCGCTTCTCTCAAACTATGGCGGGATGGAATTACCGTACCTGCATTGATTGCCGCTATGATTTCTTCGATATCCATCCATACTGGTTTTTAGTTTGCCTGGGAATTTTCTCATATGCCAAGCCGCTTTTGTCGCGATCGCCTTTTTCCTCAGCGGGTCGGTGGGCGCGATCGCTTTATCCATCGGCTGCTGCAAGAGCATTTTGCTGCCATGCCGTTGGAGCGGGAGTGAATCGTGAAAAGATACACTGGAACAAACGGCAGCAGAGTCAGCAAGAATGACAATTACCTTAAAACTTAAACCGGAAACCGAGCAAAAGTTGCTGGCTCAGGCGGCGGCGGCAGGGTTAGCCGTAGAGACTTTCCTGGAACAACTGGTTGAGGCTCGACTATCTCAACAAAGTGCGAGTCACCCGACTCACCCGCCACTGTCCTACGAGGAATGGGAAACACTGCTCTCATCGTTTACCGAGAGTCCAGCGTTTGCTGAAAAGCCCTTGCTATCAGATGCAGCGATCGATCGAGAAAATATTTACACCAGAGAAGATGAGCAAAGATGACGAGTTGCCTCGTGGATACCAACATCTTGCTGCGTCTCGCGGAAACGAATAGTCCGATGAATGCGATCGCACGGCGATCAGTCGTCACGTTCAAGCAGCAGGGTCTGGAACTCCACATCGCGCCTCAAAATATTATTGAGTTTTGGGTTGTCGCTACTCGACCGATCAGCAGTAATGGTTTAGGGCTAACGGTTGAGGACGCGATTCGGGAAACTCAAAGATTGAAGGTACTTTTTACACTTTTAGACGATCGCCTCGAACTGTTCTCTACGTGGGAAAATCTGGTTCAAAAATACCAGGTTTTGGGTAAGCAAGCTCATGATGCTCGTCTGGTAGCTGCAATGGCGATCCATGAGATCAGCCACATTTTGACCTTCAATATTCAAGATTTTCAAAGGTTTGTAGAAATTATAGTGATTGATCCAAATGCTGTGTAAACGCTCTGTTATGAAATTGGATGGTTCAGAATCAGAGCAGTTGTCGCGATCGCCTCTTTCTCCAGCGGGTCAGTGGGCGCGATCGCTTCATCCATCGGCTGCTGCAAGAGCATTTTGCGGCGATGTCGCTAGAGAAAGGCGAGGGGCAAGGGGCGAGAGGCGAGGGATAGGAAAATAAATTGGTAGCGTTAAGGCTAAATTATCTGGAGGCGGCGATGAGTGCGGTTGAGTTTCAAGCCAAGGTTGAAAATGGAGCGATCGCTGTTCCTGAAGCATCCAAACAGGAACTGCTTCATGGAGAAATCGTGACGGTTGTTGTTTCAAAGCAGCCTAAAAAGAAAATTTCACAGACAGGAATGATCGCCGAATTAACGCGCAATCCAGTTCAGGTTCAAGGAATTTGATCTGTCACTCGTGATGAAATGCATACACTTTTTGGTCAGTAGCGATCGCCTATGCCTTTTACAATCGTTTGAGAAGTTTCTAATTTCTAGAATGCGGCGAGATTCAATTTTTTACCGATTATTCAAGCAATTCCCTGGCTTGCTGTTTGAACTGGTCGATGACCCACCCACCGAAGCATCTCGCTATCAATTCGAGTCGGTTGAGGTGAAAGAAACTGCCTTCCGCATGGATGGCGTATTTTTGCCACCAGACGATGCCATGCCCAACACGGTATTTTTTGCCGAAGTGCAATTCCAAAAGGATGAAGACTTATACCATCGCTTTTTCTCAGAGCTATTTTTGTTTCTATATCGCCATTCTGTTCGCTATCCCAACTGGTTTGGAGTTTTGATTTTTGGCGATCGCTCTCTAGAACCCACCGACCCAAGCATTCATCAAGTGTTACTAAACAGCCCCCAAGTGCGCCGAATTTATTTGAATGAACTGGGTGATTGGCGGCAACAGCCCTTAGGATTGGGTCTGATGCTGTTGACCATTGCCACCGAACCCGATGCAGTGGAGGCAGCCCGGTTTTTCATTCAGCAAGCGCCCCAACAATCCACTCAGGAGCTATCTGAGCAAGCGATAATAGACCTAATAACCACGATTATGGTGTACAAGTTTACAGCCCTGAGTCGGGAGGAGATTGAAACCATGCTGGGTCTAAATTTAGAAGAATCGCGGGTTTACCAAGACGCTAAAGCCGCTGGACGAGAAGAAGGGTTGCAAGTGGGATTGCAAGCGGGGCGAGAAGCAGGGCGAGAAGAAGGGTTGCAAGCGGGGCAATCAGCGTTGGTGCTGAGATTATTGACTCTGCAAGTCGGTAAAGTACCTGTGTCAAGTCAAACAATCGTGCGATCGCTGGCATTGGCAGACTTAGAAGAATTGGGCGAAGCGCTGCTAGAGTTCACGCAACCAACAGATTTAGTCACATGGCTACAACACAAGCTAGGAAACGAATTAAACCTAGGCGAGTCAAGCCTAGATGAGTAGACCATTGGTGAATAGAGAACTACCAGTATCAGGTACTACCCAACATGGCGATCGCGCCCACCAGCACGATCAATCCCAGAAACCGCCGGAAATAGTTCACGCCCTGGAATAATTCCTGCCACGCCCAAGTGAACAAACAGCCAAACGCGATCGCGTGGAACCCTGCATAGACCTTGCCGCTTGTAAAAACGAGTTGCATTGACACTCCCACAGCTAAAGCCAGTGGGATTCTTTAATCAAAGACATGACTTGCTCAGGCAGGATTGCTCCAACTTGAGTAGAGGACTCATCTCCTAAAGCGTTGCTTGCATCTAGTGCAAAGGTTCCGATATGCCCTACCGTACCCAATCCCCGACTGAGGATATTTCTAGCCGCATTGTGATCTCTATCCAGTACACAACCACACTTACAAATATGCGTTCTGGTACTCAAAGTCTTCTTCACAATGGTTCCGCAGCTAGAGCATTCTTGGCTGGTGTATTGGGGATTCACAGCAATCGTGATCCGCCCAAACACCTGCCCGAAGTATTCCATCCATACTCGGAACTGATACCAAGATGCATCGTTAATCGACTTGGCAAGACAATGATTCTTCACCATGTTTTTGATTCTCAAGTCTTCGTAGGCGACAACATCGTTAGACGTGATCACGCACCGCGCTAATTTAATAGCATGGTCTTTACGCTGCCGACTTATTTTGAGATGGCGCTTACCTAGAATCAGCCTTGCCTTTCGCCTGTTGATCGACCCTTTCACCTTGCGAGAAACATGGCGCTGTGAACGCTTGAGAACCGTTTCACCTTTACGGAGAAACTTAGGGTTTTCAATCATCACCCCTTCTGAATCGGTGTAGTACTCTTTCAAGCCCACATCCAACCCAATCGCGGTGCCTGATGACTCCAACACCTCTAAGCGGTTCACATCCACACAGAACTGAACATACACGCCATCGGCACGTCTAACCAGCCTGACCCGTTTGATTTGGTCAAGTGGGTAGAAGTTTAGATCGCGTGTCCCTTTCAGCTTTAAGCGTCCAATGTTCTTTTTATCAGTGAATGTGATGGTTTTCCGATCCTCTGCCAGCTTCCATCCAGAGGTTTTGTACTCAACCGAGCGGCAATCCTTTTGGAATTGCGGGAATCCCTTTTTACCAGGAACCCCTTTCTTGCAGTTCTCGAAAAACCGATTGATTGAAGTCCATGCTCTTTCTGCACTGGCTTGTCTTGCCATACTGTTGAGTTCATTTGCAAACGGGAAATTCTTAGCCAGCACAGCACAATATTTCTGCAAGTCGCTTTGTCCTGTTCCTTTTATATCCATCCATAGCCGAATGCAGCTATTACGGATGAATTGGGCAGTCCGAATGGCTTCATCGACTGCTTTGAACTGGTTTAATTTTCCGTAGGTTTTGAACTCTAGAACTAGCATCGTTTAAAACCCTTTCCAATGCTTTTATACTAGCACAATCGATATAAGCTGTGTATTAGCATTAAAGACTCTGAGGCTTAACAGCCTCGCGGGAACCCCTTCTACATCCCACGGCTAAAGCGCGATGGGCTTTAAGGGTTCCCCAGCCCTCCCTTCCCTGTAACGTTGCGGTCATCCAGACCAAAATCGGGAGGTTGGGCATCTGACCCAAAACAACATTGCCCTCGTTGTCCCGAAAAGTTCGATCAAATAGAGTACTTTCCACGATCTCTAGCCTCTTCCTATTACTTCAATTTTCTTGGAATTACACAAATCACTAACCGCCGCGACGAGCCGCTCTGGATCGACAGGTTTTGATAGATGAGCCTGAAAGCCAGCGGAGAATGCCTGCTGTTGATCCGTTTCTGCCACGTAAGCAGTCAGAGCGATTGCTGGAAGCATAGCTTCGCTGAACGCCAATACAGTTCCCCCTTGCTCCGGTGACCGCGCTCGAATCTGCTGCATCAGCCGATAGCCATCCATATCTGGCATTCCAATATCGCTGAGGATGACATTGAGCTGAGATTGAGTCAGCGCAGCAAAGGCTTCGTCTGCGGTCGTGGCTGTGATTACGCTTGCTCCTGCTTGCTCCAAGACATAAGCGATGAATTCCAGCGAGTCGGCTTCATCATCTATCACCAACACTCGAACTCCACTTAAATCGAGCGATCGCGTTGATGCCGTAAGTGGCTCTATCGCTGGTTGAATCGGCATCAGCGGTAGCCTAACCGTGAAAGTGGCTCCCAGTCCTTCACCACGACTCTCTGCCCAAACCGTGCCCTTATGCAGTTCAACAATTTGTTGGACGATCGCCAGCCCTAACCCTAAGCCGCCAGATTGACGAGTGGTTGAGCCATCTGCTTGACGGAAAGAGTCGAATACATGGGGCAAAAAATCAGCCAGAATCCCTTTGCCTGTATCGCCAACCGTAATTTGGGCGCGATCGCCCACTTGCTCTAGCTGCACGGTTACCCGACCGCCTTTCGGGGTGAATTTAACCGCATTTGAGAGCAGGTTCCAAAACACTTGCTGCAACCGAGTAGCATCGCCCAAAATCTGCCCCATTTCAGCAGTCAGGTTTATCTCTATATCAATGGACTTCGCTGCCGCTGGCAGACGCACTATTTCGAGGGCGGCTCTAATTGTCGCTGCCAAAGCAACTGGATGAGCGCTGAGGCTGAGTTTCCCTTGCAGAATGCGGGAGACATCAAGTAAGTCTTCAATCAGTTCAGCTTGCAGCTTGGCATTGCGTTCAATTACCTCTAACGCCTCTGCTGTAGTAGTTTCATCTAGCTTGCCCGAACGTAACAGTCCTGCCCAGCCCAAAATCGGATTGAGCGGCGATCGCAACTCATGCGAAAGCACTGCCAGAAATTCATCTTTGACGCGATTCGCTTTTTCGGCTTCAGCGCGCGCCGCTTGTTCTAACTCAACCTGCTTTTGCAGTTGGATGTGTAACCGCGCTATTTCAATCGCTCCATTCACCGTCGATCGCAGACTCTCTGGGGTGATTTGCTCTTTGGTGACATAGTCCTGCGCTCCCATTTTGATCGATTGGACTGCGATCGCCTCGTCCCCTCTGCCAGTCACCATCACCACAGGCAACTCACTCTGATGAGGCTGAGCTTTTAACTGGCTGAGAAACTCTAGACCTGTCATATCAGGCATCTGGTAATCGAGCAACACAATATCCGGTTGGTACTGCCGACTGAGCGCTAACCCTTCCCGCGCTAAGCCTGCTGTGACAACGGTATATTGATATTCTTGATCTCGCAGCAGATACCGTCGATAGGTTTCACAATCTTCTGGGCTATCATCTACAATTAAAGCGGTACGGCGGGTTTGAGTCATTATTAATTTTTTATAAGATTATTTTTTATAGAGAATTCTGAGGAAGTATTGTGATGTCAAACCAATACTCCAGTAATGTTTGGATACTTCTTTTTAACAGCCCAAAGTCCATTGGTTTGATGATATAGCTATTTACTCCTTGCCGATAGCACCCTTCGATGCGTTTTGGGTTATTTGAGGTGGTAAAAATGACCACGGGCACCGATTTTAGATCGTCATCCTGTTTGATGCGGCGCAGCACCTCCCGTCCATAGGTTCCCGGCAGGTTGAGGTCGAGCAAGATTAGCCCTGGGCGAGGGGCAATCTCACCGATCGCGCCATCACTCCCAATGCGACTGGACGAGGCGGAATTGCGGTGGATTACGAAAAACTGGGTGCGTTCTTCCAGTCTCGCTATTGCGGCACCGATCCAGTTCACTGGAATGGCTACATTTGCCAAGAACCGTTACTGCTCGAACCGTCTACCTGACACTGATGTGTTGTCTCGACACTCAAACTAAACCGAATCAGGGAATTTTAAACGGGTGCATCTAAGCCCCGATATTGTGGATGAGTTGACCAGGAATCCGATCAAGGTCGATCACTTTCTCTCATGAACTGAGCCATACGATCGCACTCCACGAGCAACACACCCTACTTTCTTGATTCCAACGGTTATATCGCTTGTTGGACAATCAATCCGTCGCCTTGAAATTGTGAATCCCTTCAAGTAATTCGGTACAGTGATCGCGCGATCGCCTTTTTCATCAGCGAATCGGTGGGCGCGATCGCTTTTTCTCAGGGCTATTCTTGTTTCTCTATCATCATTCTGTGTAATAAAACGATAAGGCTACAGGCGTAAACTATTGGCAAATAGATAATTACCATAAACTACTCAAAATGGCGATCGCGATGGTCAATCAGTTTAGCGGCGATCGCGCTACTGGCAAATCCAGCGATCGCGATCGCCCAAAGCATCACCCTCGATGGCACTCTCGGCACAAACGTACCGATCCCCACGCTTGCCAATTCTGCCTTTGCCATCATTTACGATATTCAGCAAAACCTAGGGCAAACCGTCGGCAGCAAACTGTTTCACAGCTTCTCCCGGTTTAACCTGACCGCCACTGAAGCCGCTTCGTTTCAAAGTGATGCCGGAATTCGCAATATTATCTCGCGTGTCACGGGGGGAACTGCATCGTCCATTGACGGGCTAATCGAGACTCAAAGTGGCAACGTTAGTCTGTTTTTGATTAATCCTGCTGGCATTGTCTTTGGTCCAAATGCTCGACTTGACATTGGTGATTCTACCTGTGGTTCCTTTGTGGCAACGACACTGGATGCCATTACCTTTCCGGGCGGCGGTCAATTCAGCGCCGTGAATCCGGGCAACGCTGGTAGCTTATTGACGTTGGTTGGTGACCCCAGTGGGTTTCTGGCATCGCAACGCCAACCGCGAGCGATCGCCAGCGCTTCCCAAGAGTTGAAGGTTTATCCAGAGCAAAGCCTGCTGTTACTGGGTGGAGAGATCCAACTCAACAATTCGCTGTTGCAGGCAAACAATGGACGAGTCGAACTGGTAGGCTTTGCCGGGGCAGGATTCATGGGTTTGACTACGACGGGTAATATTCTGACCCTAGATATTCCCGCTCAGATTCCGCGATTGGATGTGGCGCAACAGGTCGCGGTGGGTTGCCGTCCACTCCATTTGAGCCATTGCAGAATGAAGATACGCCAGCAGAGTGGGTGGTGGTGGAGCCAAAAGGCGAGAGGCTTTCAGAAAATCGTGGACAGTCTTCATCTCCTCCTCGATCTGCTGCTCCCTCTGCTCCCATAATCGAAGCTCAGGGCTGGGTGCAGCAGCCGGATGGCAGTATCTATCTGGTGGCGCAAGCTCAAACCAATCAGCCACACAGTTTTTGGTTAGGTCTGCCTGAGTGTCCTTCAAGGTTGCAACGGGAGTAAAAATTAGGGTGTAATCAGAACATGACCAAAAATAAGGATTATCGCAAACAACTTCAGGGCACTATCGAGCCTTAGAGGAACATTTAGAGAAACTCGCAAATGAGCGGAGCAAGTCACTCGAAGGGCAAGATTCAGGTTTGATTATTCATTGGGAGAAGACGGTTGCGAATTGTCGCTACCATATTGCCAAGTTAGAAAGGAGACTAAACAGATGAATACGACGACGTTGTATGAGAAATCTTTGACGAGTTTGAGACGGCATTTGGAGGAATATCGACCGCAGTTGGAGAAGGCGTTAGCGGCAGTTAAAGTTTTAGAAACCGCTGCACCCGATTCAGAAGAATTTAGTGATGCATTGGCAGAGTTGCACGTTGGCGCGACGGTATTGGAACCTTACTCAGAAGGAATGGCGATCGCGATCGATGAGTTTACGGAAGACCAGCCCGCTTGAAGGCATCGTCACTCAGCCAAATAATTAGCTAAATAGGTAGTGCTTTTTGACATCGCTGAGGATATTCCAGGTGCAAGCCATGCCTGCCGGAAAGACGACCAAATCGCCCTTGCCCATGCTCACAGGTTGCCTAGCCCTGGGCGTAACGATGACTTCTCCTGACAAAAAATAGCAGGTTTCCGAATTACCGTAATACCAAGGAATTTTAGAGACTTCTTTCGTCCAAATATCCCAATCGAAAACGCCCAGCAGTTCCAAACGTTTTTGGCTAGGGTTGTGTTCTACTTTGATGTTCATAAATGTGGTCAAGAGTCCGATTCTAAATTGTAGCGGTGAAGCAGGGTGACGATAAAGGATGCAGCGATCGCGCGGGTCGGTTGAGCATTAGCAGCACCCTGCCAACCTTGAACGAGGTGGGGCGATCGCCACAGTTCCAAATGCTCCACGGCTGGATCGGCATAAAAACTTGACTCTCCGGCACCTAACAGCGCTGAACTCCAGTGGGTAAAGTGGTCGTGACTCAGCCGATGGATCGGAAAATCTCCCCACAGAGGGACACCCCAACCATCTAAGGCGATGAATACTTGAATGGTGCCGCCGATCGCCTGCCAACCCTGCGCTGCTGCGATCGCGCCCACCACTCCTGCACTGAAGGCAATGATAGCGATCGGGGTTTGCAAGCCTGTTTGATTCAACTGTTGATGCATCCAGTGCAGAATGTCTAGTGCAGAGTAGGCTGGATAGCGATCGGTAGGAAAGACCAACCATGAAAACCTGTTGATAGCTGTAACAGATGCCAACCCTTGGATAAAACATTCTGTTAGGTGCGGTTCATGCACTCCCGGACACACTACAACCTGCATTTTCACCTTTTCGTTTCTGAATGTTTAATGCAATCTGCTATTTACTGCGATTGTCGCTCATCCCCCCCATAGGGATGTTAGCCTATAGGGAATAGCAGAATCTTACTGGTTATATCTTTAGACTAAACCGTTTAGTATAGATTTTTAAGCTAATACATTTTCTGTTTGACTTACCGAGGAATTTTACGTGGTCGCTACTTCTGATAAAATCCAAACTTTGCCTACCTCAACTGCCCAAAGCCGCGTTGCTGTCTTGCTGATGGGCTATGGCGAAGTGGAAAGCTACGAAGACTTTGCCAATTATAATGAGCAGGCATTAAACCTGTTAACCGCAAAGTTTGCTCCCGTGCCGACCTGGATTTATCCGCCGTTGGCAAAGCTGCTGGCAATGTTTGATTTGCACGAGTGGGGACATCAGCATGGCAACTTCATTTCTCCTCACAATGCCATTTTCGAGCGGCAGCGTGTGGGCATTGAGCAGAATTTGCAGGAACGTTGGGGCGATCGCGTCAAAGTGTTCAAAGCATTTAACTTCTGTGCGCCATTCTTGCCAGAGCAAGTATTAACCCAGGTTAAAGCAGAAGGCTTTGATAAACTGCTGATCTATCCATTGTTGGTAGTCGATTCGATCTTCACCAGCGGCATTGCTGTCGAGCAGGTGAACCAAGCATTGGAAAATTTGGCGGACAAGGGTGAACATTGGGTCAAAGGCACTCGCTACATTCCATCGTTTTACAATCAGCCAGCCTATATCGACCTGATGGCGCAACTGGTCGAAGACAAAATTCAGGCAGAACTGGCTCAGTCATACTTGCCCTCTCAGATTGGCATTGTGCTGATGAACCACGGCTGTCCCCACAAGGCAAAAGGCTTTACGTCGGGAATTGATGAAAGTCAGACAATGTATGAACTGGTGCGCGATCGCCTGATCTATCGCTACCCGCTAATTTCCGTCGGCTGGCTCAACCACCAAACGCCGCTGATTGAATGGACACAGCCTAACGCTGATCTAGCTGCACGAAACTTGATGGCAGTAGGGGCTAAAGCGCTGGTCTTCATGCCGATCGGGTTTGCCACCGAAAACCACGAAACCCTGCTAGATGTCGCCCACATCATTGAGGCGATTAGTCTCAAATACCTGAATGGCACCTATGTGCAAATGGATTGCGTGAACGACAACCCCAAATTTCTCGACATGATCGCCGATTGGGCAAACCCTCAAATTGAGGCGCTGTTTGAAGAGGAAGCGATCGCGGTCAACCCCAGCCTAGCGCCTGCTCACATCCCTCATGATCATGGACATCATCACGGGCACGACCACGGACACGGGCACAGCCACGATCACTAACATCAATCCTGAGACTTGAGGCTTGAGAAATAGATTGTGACTTAAAAGGATGACATCACTTTGGTGTCATCCTTTTGACTGGTGAATCTCAAACCCTTTTAGTCGTTCTAGCGGCTCGTATTCGACCAATACCTCGGCAACGTTAGCATGGGGCGGTCCTTGATGGCACCACTGGATCACGTCTTCCACGGCGGCGCGATCGCCTTCAAACACAGCTTCTACCCGCCCATCGGGCACATTTTTGACCCAGCCAGCCAACCCATTCAGCACAGCAACATCTTGAGTCGAGAAGCGATAGCCCACTCCCTGCACTCGTCCAGAAATCCATAGATGGGCACGAACTAATTCCATACGCAGGTTAAAAGCTAAGGCTAAAGGATTTGATGCAAGACAGGGGAAATATGCAACTATTTTGAAAGCCACTTTTCGTTTCTAGAATTCTAGAGGCTACTCAAAACTATCACTCAACGCTTTAATCGTTATGCCTGACCTCCCCACATTGTCAACCGCCACTGTTTGGGCAATTCTCAAAGACGAAATCGATGATGCTACAGCAAATCGTTTGGTGTGGCGCTGTTTGGGCTATCAGCAAAATGAAACAACGGGTGAATGGGATGCGAGTTTGGTTGCTTTGGATTGGCAAGAACTTTATCCTGAACCGCCGGATTTTATCGAAAATCGTCCGCCTACAGTGAAGCTAACGCGATCGATTCCCGCAGAAAATAAACAGTTGCTTAAAGAGAAACTTGGCTTTCAAGGCTACACCGTGAGCGAACTGGTGCCTCGCAAAACTCGCCGTGCCACGATCGCCAATTGGCTGCTCAGCTATATGCAAATCCACGCGATCGCCGATTAATTACATTCAGCAATCCCATTCTGCGACGGTGCTTTCGGCTATGATCCAACTATGAATCAGTATTTTGCAACGGTTGCGCGTGGGCTGGAGGAGCTTGCAGCTAAAGAGTTAGAGCAACTGGGCGCTCATGCCGTCGAGCCAGGTTTTTGTGGAGCTTCCTTTAAAGGCGATCGCGCCTTGCTCTATCGCGTCAATCTCTGGGCGAGGCTGCCCTTCCGCATCTTATTCAAGCTGGGCGAGTTTCCCTGCCGGGATGCGGACGAACTTTATAGCGGGATTCAAACGATTGATTGGTCAGTTTATCTCACGCCAGATCTCACGCTGGCGGTGAATGCCACGGGCAAAAGTGAGCAGTTGAATCATACTCATTTCACAGCGCTTCAGGTTAAAACGGCGATCGTGGAGCAGCAGCAAGAAACGCTGGGCGATCGCTCTGATGTTGAGTTGCAAAACCCCGATGTGCAGATCAGCATCCATCTCGATCGCGACGTGTGTAGCGTGAGCCTTGATAGTTCTGGCAAGAGCCTGCACCGTCGCGGCTATCGTCCTGCTGTGGGTGCAGCGCCTTTAAAGGAATCGTTGGCGGCAGCTTTGATTCAACTTTCAGGCTGGCAGCCCGATCAAATGTTTTACGATCCGCTGTGTGGATCTGGCACCTTACCCTTAGAAGCTAGCTTAAAAGCGCTCAATATTGCGCCCGGTCTGTTTCGAGAGCAGTTTGGGTTTGAAACTTGGCTGGATGCTGATCCAGCGCTTTTACAACAACTGATTCAAGAGGCAGAAGAGAGCCAACGAGACAGCTTGCTTGCGCCGATTTGGGGCAGCGATCGCGATCAAAATGTGATTGAGCAAGCGATCGCCAATGCGACGAACTGCGGTGTACTCAATCACGTCTACTTCGCTCAAATCGACCTTGCAGATGTGGTTGCCCCCGCAGACAGCGGTGTTTTATTCTGCAATCCACCCTATGGCGAACGGCTAGGACGAGACAGCGATTTGGGAGCGTTCTACAAACAGTTAGGCGATGTGCTAAAACACCGTTTCAAAGGGTGGACGGCGTTTGTGTTAAGTGGCAACAAAGAGCTTTCGCAGGCGATCGGGCTGAAATCGTCTCAACGGATGGCGGTATATAATGGTGCGTTGCCCTGTCAGTTGATGAAATACGAACTGTACTGATCGGGAAGTCAACAGGCAAAAGGTAAAAGGTATTTACGTACTTAACTCAACGCTCTTCAAGTTTCTGATTTTACACCGTTTAAAAATGAATCATGTTTAGTAGAGATGTTTTGGTTTTGTGCTTAAATTTTAAGTACAAAACTTGTAAACCGCTATGACTGACAGTCAAAAGCCTGGTCTTTTTGGAATTAATTACTCAAATCGGGATTTTACCCAAAAAGAGGTTTGGGGTAAAAACCAATTTAATTCATCGTTCCCAACAGCTTTGGCAGTATTTTTGGAATGTCAAGGATTTGAGAATGTTTATTTGAAGCTTGACAGAAATCTTGAGACGTATCACAGCAGCATTAGCACGACACATCTTTATGGTTTTGATGTATTATCCGAGAATATTTTTTACTCGTTTGAAAGTCAATATTCGCCGTTTCAGCAGCTAGTAATAGGCGATTTTCCAAGGATTGATCTAGTAACGTTAAGTAGAATAGATAAGTCTTGTCTAAAAGGAATCGAAATTAAGTTGACAGCGCTCCCAGATCATACAACCTGCGATTTAGGAGATGATAGATTCGGCTGTGAGCTTGTGATTAGACCCGACACAATCGTTTACTTGGCTTGCAGTATTGCTAGACACTTTCAAGACAGCTTAGAAGACTTAATCGCTTTAATTGGAGATGGCTTTGACGCAATTGAAGACTGGAAGGAAGGAGTAAACATTCTTTCTTCTGTATCTAAAATAAGTGCCGCTATTGATAGAATAATACTTTTTATTCTTGATATGCAAGAACCTTTAGTAATGCAGCCCATATGGAAAACAGAAGGTAAAAGTCCTAGACTTGCTGAGAATTGTCTAGACATTTTTGTTTGGAGCAATCTAGCTTTTGCCCAGCTATTTTTGAATGTTGCAAGAAGAGAAATAGCTATACAAAAAAAGATAAGTCGTCAGGTAAGAACCGTTGTTTGGCTTTTTAAGATGCTCTACGACTTTAGCCTAAATGGTCAAATAAATCATGGTGTAATCATCGACGGACTGTCGTATGACAATGATAATGACAAGGCTTTTGCTGTGAGCGGAAGGTTAACGCACAAATACATGAAGAGCGACATTTTGACACGTCCAAGAATCACCAAAACGCAGATAAAAGAAATTATTCTTGGTGGAGGACAGAACTTATTAAGTCCTGAAAGACGTTTTGATGCAATTATTTTTAATTCGCCTGACCTTTTTGAATAACTATGAGAACGATTGATTTATTTTCTGGATGCGGTGGGCTTTCATTAGGATTTGAAACAGCAGGTTTTGAAATTGTTTCAGCCTTTGACAAATGGAAAGAGGCTTGTAATGTTTATACTGATAATTTTACTCACCCTATTTTTCAAATCGACTTGTCAGACGTTGAAGATGTAGGACAATTCAAAGAATGGAAGCCAGACATAATTATTGGTAGTCCCCCATGCCAAGATTTTTCAAGTGCCGGAAAAAGAGATGAATCTCTTGGACGCGCAGATTTGACAATTTCATACGCAAGAATAGTTTCTAAAGTAAAACCTGAATGGTTTCTAATGGAAAATGTTGAGCGAATAAGAAAAAGTCGAGTGCTGCAAGAAGCTTTTTTGATACTTAAAAAAAGTGGTTACGGGTTGAGTTCTGTTGTTTTAGATGCCAGCTATTGTGGTGTTCCTCAAACTCGAAAGAGATTCATACTTCTAGGGCATTTGTATTCAAGCGATGGATTTATCGACGAGTATTATGTTAGAAATCAGGCTAACACTCCAATGACAGTCTACGATTATTTAGGTGTGAAGTTAGGTTGTGAGTTCTATTATCGACATCCGAGAAGTTATGCAAGAAGGGGGATTTTCAGTATTTATGAACCTAGTCCAACTATTCGAGGGGTAAATAGACCTATTCCAAAAAATTACAAGAGACATGAAGGAGATCCTTGCGACCCGAAAGATGCTCGTCCTTTAACTACACAGGAAAGAAGCTATCTTCAGACTTTTCCAGAAGACTTCAAATGGACTGGGACGAAAACATCTATGGAGCAGATGATTGGTAATGCAGTGCCTGTTAGGCTTGGGAAATATATTGCAGACTGTCTCTCTCAGTATGTGAGAGATGGCACTAGTGAGAAAAGAGGCATAGGCAAGAGACAGTTGGAACTTTTTGAAATATAGATGCCAAGGGCAAAAGGTAAAAGGCAAGGGAGAGGAGTAGCCCTTTTACTGACAAGTACAGTAGTTATAGGTTGTAGAACTTTATATCTAACTATCTAACGTCCCTACAGGGTAGGAACTTTAATTTCTGACTATGTTGCGACTCACTGAAATAAAACTGCCGCTTGACCATTCTGAGGATGCGATCGCGAGTGCCATTCTTAAAAAGCTGCAAATTGCTCCCGCAGATTTGCTAAGTTACTCCATTTTTAAACGCAGCTACGATGCCCGTAAAAAGGACGCGATCGTGCTGGTTTACATTGTGGATGTGGAGACGACCCAAGACAAAAGTCTGCTTCAGCGGTTTAAAAAAGATCCGCATATCATTCCCACGCCGGATATGAGCTATCGCATGGTGGCGCAGGCTCCTGACACGCTGGCAAATCGCCCAATTGTAATTGGCACGGGACCTTGCGGGATGTTTGCTGGATTGCTGCTGGCGCAAATGGGGTTTCGTCCGATTCTATTAGAACGTGGGAAAGCGGTGCGCGATCGCACCGTTGATACGTTTGCATTTTGGAAAAAGAAAGACGAGTTAAACCCAGAATCAAACGCGCAGTTTGGCGAAGGCGGAGCAGGCACCTTTTCAGACGGCAAACTCTACAGCCAGGTGAAAGATTCCAACCACTATGGGCGCAAGGTACTCACCGAACTCGTCCAGTCAGGCGCTTCACCAGAAATTTTGTATATCAACAAACCGCATATCGGCACCTTCAAACTGGTCGGCATCGTTCAAAGTATCCGCGCCAGAATTGAGGCTTTGGGCGGCGAAATTCGCTTTCAAAGTCGAGTCGAAGACCTCCACATTGAAGCGGGACAGGTGCAAGGAGTCACCCTTGCCAGCGGCGAGTATATTGCCAGCAACCATATTGTGATAGCAGTGGGTCACAGTGCCCGCGATACCTTTCAAATGCTGTTCGATCGCGGCGTTTATATTGAAGCAAAACCCTTTTCAATCGGCTTTCGGGTCGAACATCCACAAACCCTGATTGATCGCTGTCGGTTTGGCGATCGCTCTGGTCACAAGCTGCTAGGTGCTGCTGATTACAAGTTGGTGCATCACTGCCAGAATGGTCGTTCGGTTTATAGCTTTTGTATGTGTCCGGGCGGTCTGGTGGTCGCCGCCGCCTCAGAGCCAGGACGGCTTGTGACCAATGGGATGAGCCAATACTCTCGAAATGAGCGCAATGCCAATAGCGCGATCGTGGTAGGGATCACGCCCGACGACTATCCGGGGCATCCCTTAGCCGGAATTGCCTTGCAGCGTCGCTTAGAAGAACGCGCGTTTGAATTGGGCGGTCGCACCTATGACGCACCGGGGCAGCTAGTGGGAGACTTTCTCGCCGATCGCCCTTCCAATACATTGGGCACCGTGCAGCCGTCCTATACGCCTGGAGTGCAGTTAGGTGATTTGAGCCTAAGCTTACCTGACTACGCGATCGCCGCAATTCGTGAGGCACTGCCTGCATTCGACAAGCAAATCAATGGTTTTGCCATGCCGGATGCGGTGCTTACAGGGGTCGAAACGCGCACCTCATCCCCCATTCGGATTAAGCGCAAAGAGGATTATCAAAGCCTGAATACAAAAGGGCTATATCCGGCGGGTGAAGGCGCTGGCTATGCAGGCGGAATCCTTTCGGCTGGCATTGATGGCATTAAGGTGGCGGAGGCAGTGGCGCTGAATATGTTGCAATGATCGCGGTAAGGTTTCACTGCGATCGCGATCGGTTGCGTCCGAGTCAGCCTAATGACGACCTAGCCGAGAGGTTGCATTATTTATTCCGCTCAACCAATTCCCTTGAATGTCGAGCGGAATTGTTATTCAACTACGCTCACAATCCCAGTAGTTCATCCAGTTCGTTTAGAGCGTCGCAGCTAGAAGCAGAGGATGCAACCATTACAGAGGCGATCGCCCCAACCGATGCAGCCCGTTCGCGCTGTGCCCGTCGCCCTAAATATTCATCGGCATAGCGACGAAACACCGCCTCAACCGCTGCCCGTGAGTTTTTCAGCCCCCATTCTTGGGCGATAACTTCCGCTTTTTCTAGCACATCCTGGCTGAGTCTTATCTTGTTGTCATACATAGCTGTAAGCCCTCTGGAAGTGGATACAAACCGCGCACATTGGCAAATTGGGGATCAGGGATGATGGCGAACAGCTTGCGTCCTGCCAAGCGCTCAGTGATCAGATGAGAACCGCCCCCGGTGACCAAAAACCGCGTCACCCGTGACATGTAAGGCGTATACTGTGCCTTGATAGTTTGGAAAATGCCCCGAAACCAAGGATCAAGGTATTCTTCTAGCCAGGGCGACCAGGATAAGCCCGTATCGGCGTAGGCATGTGCCGACTTGAACCCATCCATGACAATGCCGGGGTCGGCGGTAGTACCAATAGCATCCGCGAGGCGCTTATCAAAACTGATGGAGGTTGCCAATTCATAGGTGCCGCCCCGATCCATCACATTTTCATCAATCACATCGCCCTCTGCATCAACAAGACGAGTCAGCCAAGTGCCACCGCCAATATCGATCACAACGGTGTAGCCAGTATCGGGAATTAGCCCTAGCCGCTGAGCGTAGCAGTAAGCTCCCATCCCTTCCCGCTCAACGCTGACGCGATCGACCGTAACGCGAAACGGAATGCCATTGCGCTTAAATTCGTGAATGCCCATGAGTTGCGATCGCAGCGCCTGTTCATTACGACTGGGTTCTGGCGTGGAAACATGCAAATTCAACGAGAATTCACTATTTCCATCCCAAGGCTCAACACAGGCATAAAAATGCAGCCGTGCCAGCTCTACCTTGTTTTCAACTACAGTTTGTTGCTGCCGACGATATTTGTATGCCTGTGCGCCAAAGTGATAGCGGGTGTTATCGGCAAGCTCGATCAAGGGAGAAATATCTGAATAGCGGACGGCATCCCGACCTTGGGGTAACTGATAGCGAACAGAGCGAATGGCGCGGGGAGCATTGCTGCTATCCCAAAACTTCAGGTCATAGTTGCCCGCATCCAATGCTAGAGTGCGAGTAGATAAAGTGGTAGGAGCAGGCTCTTTGATAGCTGCTTTTGTTCGGCGGGTTTCTGTGGCGGTCATTGCAAGTCTCCAAACGGGTTACATCAAATCGCAAAGCTGATGTGTATCAAATAACTGTCCCCAATTGCGCCTAAATCTGCCCAATCAGTACACTTGAACTATATTAAACCTGTCGCTAGATGTCAACCCTAAAGTTGACTTGCTCAATCATTTCTAGCGATTGCATTAATCCCTCGTTTCCCGATGAAAATATCGGTCTTTCTGGTTGCGTTTAAGTCTTTCACTCTGTAGAATCGAGTTTTAATCTCCGGTTTCTTAGTAGGATAACCGGAGATTGTTGATCAGCTTTGTAGGCAGAGGAAACGCCAGTAATGAATCAGCGGCAAGGATTTTTGGTTTTTGGAAATAATTGGGTACAGCGATTTGCAACTCAATTGCGATTCAAGTCGTTCTATCGCTTTATTTCATTGTTTTTGATTGGAATTGGGTTAAGTGTTGCGATCGCTGCTTGTTCGGGAGGCTCCACCAGTCCCGACACCACGGGCAGCGCCAGCCCTGCTGCCGATCAGAAAAAGGAAATTGAAATCAATCTCGTATCTTACGCCGTTCCAAAGACGGCTCACGATGCCATCATCCCGCTGTTTCAGGAAAAGTGGCAAAAAGCAAAAGGTCAAACCGTCACCTTTACTCAAAGCTACGGCGGGTCGGGTTCCCAAACTCGCGCCATCATTGATGGACTAGAAGCCGACGTGGTTCATCTGGCATTGGGAGCCGACGTGGAAAAACTCGTCGAAGCTAAAATGATCAATGAAGACTGGAATAAAACCCTGCCGAATAATGGCATCGTAGCGAAATCCGTTGCGGCAGTGATTACCCGTGAAGGAAACCCCAAAAATATCAAAACCTTTGGGGATTTAACCCGCGATGGCGTGAAATGGGTGACAGCAAACCCGCAAACCTCTGGAGGTGCCCGCTGGAACTTCCTGGTTTTGTGGGATTACGCTCTTAAAAATGGGGGAGATGAGGCAAAAGCAGCCGAATTTGTCACCCAAGCCTTTAAAAACGTGGCAATTTTGGCAAAAGATGCGCGGGAAGCTACAGATATCTTTGCCAAGCAAGGGCAGGGAGATGCCCTGATTAACTATGAAAATGAAGTGATTCTGGCGAAGCAAAAAGGACAAAAGATTGACTACGTGGTGCCCGAAATTAATATCTCAATTGACACTCCCGCAGCCGTAGTTGATAGAAACGTAGACAAGCGTGGGACTCGCGAAGTCGCTGAAGCTTTTACTGAATTCTTATTTACTCCAGCAGCCCAGGCAGAATTTGTCAAGCTAGGATTTCGTCCAGTAGGCGACTATGCCCAAACAAATGCAAAAGAGCTTGCCACTCAGTTTCCTCAGGTGAAGAAGCTTGCTACTGTAGACGAGTATGGCGGTTGGGGCAAGGTTCAGAAGCAGTTTTTTGCGGATGAAGCTTTGTTTGATCAGATTCAATCCAAATTGGGTAAGTCGTGACTAACAGTCTAAAGTGGCTTCCCGTTCCCAGGGGCTAATGTGGGTGCTGTGTTCGTTCCATTCTTGACGCTTGAGTTTGGTGTAAGCCGACACGAGGGCAGACCCTAAGATCGGAGTGAGCACAGTATCCGCTTCTAGACAGCGCAGGGCATCCAGCAGATTTGCAGGCAAGTGTTTGACGGTTCCAGACGGCAGCGGATCGGTGTAGGCGTTGTTGTCGTGGCGATCGCCCGGATCGCGCTGATGCTCCATGCCATCTAAACCGCTGGCAATCAGGGCAGCGGGCAGCAGGTAGGGATTGGCGGCACCATCTGCCAAGCGAAATTCAAACCGTCCGGGTTCTGGAATGCGGGGTAGTGTTTCAAAGATGTTGCTGAAGCGTCTAGACACCTGACCAACTGGGACTTATACAGACCCCAACAACATGTCTAGAACACTACCGCTTTGACTACCCGCATTCCTGACAGGTCTTCCTGCAACACGTTGTTCAGGTCATCCAGCTTTTGCTGCCGGATCTCAAACAGCGCCCCCATTTTGCTGATAAAGAAGCCCAACACTACAATGACGATGGGCAGCACAACCCACAGAATCTACAGCAGGCTGGGGCTATTG
>ENA-ORBV01002231-ORBV01002231.1-microbial-mat-metagenome-genome-assembly--contig:-NODE-2231-length-41317-cov-7.966901_pt1 | contig 41317 bp, 38 predicted proteins | sample MGYA00237777_ERZ505514 | MGnify/ENA primary metagenome ERZ505514 (study PRJEB26160, sample SAMN06269048) | microbial mat metagenome | isolation source: Oligotrophic lake microbial mat | place... | reverse complement strand
GCTGGGGATCAAACTGAGAGCAGGGAAAATGGCCAATCTCCAGACCACCGCCTAAAGGCGGTGGGGTTGGATAGCGACTGAAAGTCGCAAGACGCGGCTAAAGCCGCCGGAAAAGCGTTCCGCGTGCAAACAGACGGAGTGCGCTCGAGAAACAAGAAAGCCCGCGCCAGCCGCTCACCAGAGATTCTGTCGCCCCCTTTGCGTTCGGCTTCAGCAGCACCGTGGCTGAAAGCGGCCCGCCTTAAAGGCGAGGTTCCTAAATCCAACAGCTAAACCGCGGCATCCTCTATACTGGAAGTTATCCGGTATTATGAGCTCTTCGGCCTCCCATATGCCGCGTGGTTTGCGGTTCCTCGAAGCCCCAGTTGGAAAAAAAGCCGTGATGGCCCTATCGGGCATAGTCCTGGTTGGGTTCGTTTTCGGCCACATGCTGGGCAATCTCCAGATTTATATCCCCGCCGGTCCGGATGGCAGGTTCGCGCTCGACATCTATGCGGAAGCGCTTCAGCACAACGTCCCCCTGCTGTGGGGCGCGCGAACCATAATCTTGCTCAGCGTCCTCGCGCATATCTTCAGCGCGATCCAACTTGCTCAACTCAAGAACTCCGCCCGTCCCGTCGCCTACGTGCGCCACACTCCCATCGTCTCCACGTATGCCTCGCGCACAATGTACTGGAGCGGCCCTATCGTTCTGGCCTTCATCGTCTACCACCTGCTGCACTTCACCACCGGAACCGTCCACCCGAACTTCCAATTTCAACGTGTCCAGGAAAACGTAATCAGGGGCTTTTCCGTCTGGTACGTGTCCCTTTTCTACATCGTCTCAATCGTGCTGCTCTGCCTCCATCTCTATCACGGAGTCTGGTCCATGTTCCAATCGCTTGGACTTGCCCACCCTAGTTATACGCCGAAACTTAAACTCGGAGCCAAAGTCTTCGCGGCCATCATCGCCGCCGGCAACATTTCCATCCCGCTCGCCGTCCTGACGGGACTGGTGAAATAAATGCCTCTGCACTCCCGCACTCCCACCGGACCCATTGAGAAGCGCTGGGAAAACACGAAATTTGAAATGAAGCTGGTCAATCCAGCGAACAAGCGCAAATACAATGTCCTTGTCGTCGGCTCCGGGCTCGCCGGCGGTTCCGCGGCGGCGACGCTCGCCGAACTCGGTTACAACGTCAAATGCTTCTGCTTTCAGGATTCACCCCGGCGCGCCCACTCCATCGCCGCGCAAGGCGGCATCAACGCCGCCAAAAACTACCAGAATGACGGCGATTCCATCTATCGCCTTTTCTACGATACCGTCAAAGGCGGGGACTTCCGCGCCCGCGAATCGAATGTCTATCGCCTCGCCGAGATCAGTGTCAATATCATCGACCAAGCCGTTGCCCAGGGCGTTCCATTCGCCAGAGAATACGGCGGCACGCTGGCCAACCGTTCCTTCGGCGGCGCCCAAGTGTCCAGAACCTTTTACGCCCGCGGCCAGACCGGCCAGCAACTCCTCCTCGGCGCCTATCAGGCGCTGGAACGCCAGATCGGCGCCGGGCGCGTCAAGATGTATCCGCGCACGGAGATGCTCGATCTGATCGTCATCGACGGCAAGGCCCGCGGCATCGTCACACGCAACCTGGTCACCGGCCGGATCGACGTGCATATTGCCGACGCCGTGATCCTCGCCACTGGCGGCTACGGCAATGTTTTCTATCTATCCACCAATGCCAAAGGGTCCAACGTTACTGCCGGCTGGCGCGCTTATAAACGGGGCGCTTATTTCGGCAATCCCTGCTTCACTCAAATTCACCCCACCTGCATCCCTGTAAGCGGGGACTATCAATCGAAGCTCACCCTGATGTCCGAATCGCTCCGCAACGACGGCCGCATATGGGTGCCCAAGATGCCGGGGGATACGCGCAAGCCCCAACAAATTCCGGAAGCCGAGCGTGACTACTATCTCGAACGCATGTATCCCAGTTTCGGCAATCTGGTCCCTCGCGATGTCGCCAGCCGCGCCGCCAAACGCATGTGCGACGAAGGCCGCGGCGTGGGTCCCACCGGCCTCGGCGTCTACCTGGATTTCGGCGCGTCCATGGAAAGACTTGGCCGCCAAGCCATCACCGAACGCTACGGCAATCTTTTTGAAATGTATGAACGGATAACCGGCGAAAGCCCGTATGAAGTGCCCATGCGCATCTTTCCCGCCGTGCATTACACCATGGGCGGCGTCTGGGTCGACTACCACTTGATGTCCACCGTCCCCGGACTCTTCGTGCTCGGGGAAGCCAACTTCTCCGACCACGGCGCCAACCGCTTGGGCGCCAGCGCGCTTATGCAGGGCTTGGCCGACGGCTACTTCGTCATCCCCTACACGCTGGGCAACTACCTGGCGTCGAACCCAATTGAAAAGATCTCCGAGGATCATCCCCTGGTAAAAGCCGCCAAAGAGGAAGTTAATAATCGCGTGAAGAAACTGCTCAGTATCAACGGCGCCAGAACCGTCGATAGCTATCACCGCGAGCTCGGCAAGATTATGTGGGACCACTGCGGCATGGCCCGCAACGCCAAGGATCTGCTGGAAGCGGCCGCCAAAATAAGAGCGCTTAAAGCCGAATTTTGGACGAATGTCAACGTCCTGGGCGACGCCGCCGACCTGAATCAAAGCCTGGAAAAAGCCGGCCGCGTGGCCGACTTCCTGGAACTCGGCGAACTCATGTGCATCGACGCCGCTGATCGGCACGAGAGCTGCGGCGGCCACTTCCGCGAAGAGCACCAAACCCCCGAAGGCGAAGCCATGCGTGACGACGAGCACTACGCTTACGCCGCCGCCTGGGAGTACAAAGGCGAAGACAAACCCGCCGCGCTTCACAAGGAAGAATTGACGTTCGAGTACGTGAAGCCGTCCCAGCGGAGCTACAAATAGGTGCGCTTAACACTCCATATTTGGCGCCAAAAAAGCCCTTCCGACAAGGGGCGGATGGTCCCTTACAAGCTAGACAACGTCTCCGAGCACATGTCGTTTTTGGAGATGCTCGACGTCCTCAACGAGCAACTTATCGGAAAAGGCCAAGAGCCGATCGCCTTCGATCACGACTGCCGCGAAGGCATCTGCGGCTCCTGCGGCTTCGTAATCAACGGAGTCGCTCACGGCCCTCGCCGCGGTACGACCGTCTGCCAACTCCACATGCGTTCGTTCAACGATAACGACGAGCTGTTTTTGGAGCCGTGGCGCGCCGCCGCCTTCCCGGTGTTGAAGGACCTGGTCGTCGACCGTTCTTCCTTTGACCGCATCATCGGCGCAGGCGGGTACATCAGTCTCCCGACTGGCAGCGCACCGGACGGCAATGCCATTCCCGTTCCGAAAGGTGATTCGGACATGGCGATGTCGGCCGCCGCGTGTATCGGCTGCGGCGCCTGTGTCGCTGCCTGCCCGAATGCCAGCGCATCGTTATTCACGGCCGCCAAAATCTCCCATTTGGGCCTGCTTCCGCAAGGCCAGCCGGAACGCCATTCACGAGCGCTCAATATGGTGGCGCAGGCGGACCGGGAAGGCTTCGGCAACTGCTCCAACATCGGTGAATGCGAAGCCGTTTGCCCAAAGGGCATTCAACTGGAAAACATCGCGAGAATGAACCGCGATTATTTGATCGGCGCCGCCCTCTATCGCGAGCCCCAGTCCGAGGCCGGCGCGGGATAGATCCGCCGGCACGCCATTCGCGACCGCAAATGCGAAAGAAGCCAGCCCGCCCAATTCCCTCAACGCGCCTAAACGATCAAAACACAAACCGCGCCGCCAATAATGGAACCGGCGCGGCGCGGCTGGTGAACAACGCCGCCTTGCAGTTTCTCGAAGCGGACGCCCGTTTCCGCGCCGCCGTGCGGGAAGGCATCGCGCAGGCCGACCGGGGCGACTTCATCGAGGAAGATGAAATGGACGCCCGCTTCGAACAGATCCTCAATTCCTAACCCGGCGTAGCCGGAACAAAACGGGTCTGGCTCCAAAAGTTGGAACCGCTCTCCAAGTGCCTCCAAAGGCCCGTGGATATTTCTTGCGGACAGTATCGCTAAAACCTTCTTGCCGGAACAATGCGGAAGTTTACGACATAGGGTACTAGATGCGTATGCGTTGGACGCCGGCGGCATCCTCAGACTTGCGGCACATCGGCGATTAACTGAAACTGCGCCGTCCACACTATCCAACCTGCCGCGCCTTATTTCTCTCTCAGTATTGCTATTCTAGGAAGTCGGGAAACTTCAGAAGACGGGAGCCAAGCTGACCATAGAGAACTGGCGGGTTTCCTAGAGGGCGATCCATGTACTTCGTGACAGAGTGCCCTATATCCGTTAATGTGGAAAGAGGAGGAGGCCTAAACGATGACCATTGAAATCACCAGTCCCGATGTTGAGGCGTTGATCCAGCAGCGGATGCAAGCCGGAGCCTTTAAGAGTCCCGAAGATTTGATCCGGTCTGCGTTGCGTTCTTCCGAACCAAATACTAGGACCGGGGCTGACTTAGTCGCGGCCCTGCGGGCGTGTCCCTATCCTGAGGTCGATATCGAACCCTCCCGCGTTCCTTCGCCGGTAGTGAGGGATATTTTGTTCTGATGGCATGGTTGCTTGATACCAACGTTGTCTCGGAATTGCGCAAGCCCAAAGCTGAGCGGAAAGTTGTGGAGTTGTATCCTCTGCTCCACTCTCGGAACTCTACGTCAGCATCGTCAGCCTGGCCGAGATACGGTACGGCATCGAATTAAGTCCGGATACTCAAAAGCGGGCTGCTTTGCAGGAGTGGCTCACTTTCAATGTTCGTCCGATGTTTAATCCGCAGCGCACATTGCCAGTGACCGAAGAGATTCTTCTTAAGTGGCGCTCGCTGATGGAGGAAGGCCGGAAAACCGGTCATACATTCTCTCAACCTGATCTCCTCATCGCGGCCACAGCGGCCCTTCACGGCCTAACGGTCATTACGAGGGATATCAGCCAATTCGAAAAGGCCCGTGTGCCAGTTTTCAATCCATGGGCATCCCCAAACAGGCCCAAGGATGAACAATAACATTCACTATATCCGAGTAGCAGGAGGAACGCGATGGAGGCTCATTTCACGGATGAACAGGTGACGCGTTTCCGGGCCGCCGTGCTGGTAGGCAAAACTTACGCAGACCGTAGCGAGTTCATCGAGGAAGAAGAGATGGACGCCCGCTTTGAACAGATGCTCCGTTCGTAAATCCTACCCCTTCAACGCCCGCCGCAGCGTCTTCACATCGACATTGAGCAGCGCCGCCACACTGGCCTGCGTTTCCTTGCCGCCACTTCCGGTAGGGTGGGCGGTTCGGCCTACAGAGGTACCGGCCCGGGCGGGCGAGATGTTCAATTTCGCTTTCCGGAGCGACGCCGCTGCCGACTCTTGCATTCCGACGTTCTCCTATCGCACGGGTCCGGGTGCGACGGACGTTACAACCATCCAGGGTAGTCGCTCGGTGACTGGTAAGCACTATGGTTTCTACGTAACCTTATTCTAATGGGAATCTTCAGATCTTCCAGATCGGTGGGATTGTTGGCAGGTTGAACGGCGCCCCTAGCCCATACGCCAGCCCTGTTAGATCGGTGACTATATCGGCGCCGCCCTCTGCCGCGAACCGCAAGCTGAGGCCGGCGCCGGCTAACCTTAGTTCATCGCTGGCATGTAACTCTGATCTTTCAGAAACCGGTACATTTCGATTTCAGAGCGACTAACCATCGCCGCCCGCTTGGCGAGGAACTTGTCATACGCCGCCTGGCCTCCCATCGCTTTGATTAGCGGTGTCTCGCCATCCAAATCCTCCCACTTATCCAGTCCGGTGACCGAGCTATATTCAAACGTCGAACCACCATAGCGGGTCCGCGCCACGCTATAAACCTTGGCGCCCGCTTTCTTATACGCCGGCAAAACGTCGGACTTGATCAACGCCCGGAACGCGGCCACTTGGTCAGGCCGCACCCACGTGCGAAGCACCCGCGCCAGAGGCTGCGGTTCACCGGCCGGAATTGGCAGACTCAATTCGCTCTCAAGAGAAGCGTGCACCGTCCTGCGAGATTCCACCGTGGCATTGATACGCGCGCCTAGCGCGGCTGATTCGCCGGCCACGGACTGCAACTTTGGGTCCGGAGTTAGGTCCAGTTCCGCCCATTTGGAATGATAGAAGACGACAGCATACTCGCGCGGGCCGGATAGCGATAGCCAGTTCGAAAAATATCTTTCAGAACCGCCCTTCTGCCTGACTGCGACCAGTTCCTTGACTGCGGCGAGATAGTCGGCGACGCGATCCGCCTTAATCGTATAAAACGTAACGGAGCGAATGGCAGGTTGCGGCTGCTGCGCAAACATAGCGCCACTGGTGATGGCCATTAAGAGGCCGGTGCGTGCCCAACTGCGGCGAGTGGGTGTTGTCATAGAAAAACCCTTTCAAAGACACAAGTTATAGTCCAGAAATTCTCTAATGAGCTTCTGGCCAATAATAGTATACTCGCCTCAATTTATTTTGCAACAGTAGCCGTCTAACTTAGCGGCCCCACAATATCAAACACGTCAACAGCAACCAGTTCCGGATGATCCTTGACCAGACGAGCATCCGCGGGCGAGTCGTAGCAGATCATCACCGACAGCGGTCCGCCGGATTTTGCGATGAGCGAAATCCCCTCCGCATGATCCCGGCCCGCCGACGTTCCCTGGCCGAAAGGAACCGCCAATACCCTTTCCAGATCCTTTTGCCAAACTAACGCTTCCGTCGTATTCTCAAGCGCCTTCCGCCATCGATAGATATAGACGGGTCCATCGAGATCCATGGTCGGGCCAGCCAGAATGTAAAGGTCCTTCCCCTCAATGGCAAGCTCGCGCACCCCGAGCCCGTCCAACTGGAGAAAGTGCTTCTTGATCTTGCCATCAATTACCAGCAGACCTGCGCCGGCGTCCTTCCAAGCGAACTCAAGGATCACCGCCCAACCACGCAATACCGGTCCGCGCATTCCCACAAAGGTTCTGGTCCCGGTGACAGCCAGTCCTTCGATATCAATGCCGTTCTCTTTGCTGGGGACGGCACAGAAAATGTCCAGGTAATCTTTATCGGCGCGCAGCGAGTGTGTAAGTTGATCGCCAACGGCATCGCCGTCAAGCCTGGCCGCCGTCAGCGCGCCCACCGATTTGGCTAAGTTACCCGCCGCATCAACCGGGAGACGGGCGAACGTATGGCGATTGCGTTCGGCTTCGATTTTCCCCAGCCGTTCACGGTTCTTTCCAGCCGTCTTGTCCGCCTCCGGTTTCTTCCGCTTCAGGCTGTGCGAGCCAACGAACCACAGGTACCCGCCATCAAAGTGCAGGCCTTCAATATCGACCTCGCTCACCTCACCGTTCGGCTTGGAAACCAGCGGGAAAAACGTGCCGAGGTTCGTTCGCTTATGTTGAGAAAAGTTGTTCGCCGAATCGACGGTCATCCGGTCGATCATCGTTCCTTCGTCGCCGCCCAGCCAGAGATGTTCGCCGGCTAAGACGATGGCGGAAAAGTTATCCCGGATTTTGGCGCGGCCGGCCTCAGGGATGGTTACATCGAGCGTAAGCACTCGGCGTGTAGGTTGTGGTAACAAGGAGTTCCTCCTATGGATCTAAGGGAGTTTGGCGAAAATGAAATATCGCGCGATACAATCCTCGCATGAACCGCCGCGCTTTTCTAGCCTTTTTTCCAGCCGCCAATCTAGCGGCCCAACAGACCAGCCAATCCTTCGATTCCCACGGCCCCGTCGTCATCGAAAGGAAGCGCGAAGGCAGACCGCGCGCCGGTCAAACGGTCCTGGCGATCCAGCCGCATAGCGACGACATCCCCATCTTCGCCGCCGGACTCTTCGCCAAATTAATCGACGAGGGCGCCACGCCGTACCTGATCCGCGTCACGAACGACGACATGGCCGGCCCCGGTAACTACGCCCAAACCGTGATGGCCAATCAACGAGATCATGACGAGCTTGCGAAAGTCTTCGGCGTGAAGAAGGTCTTCGACCTCAACTACAACAATCATATGATGGACAACATCGCCAGGAGCGAACTCCGCCAACGGTTCATCTTCCTCTTCCGGCTGTTGAAGGCCGACATCGTAATCACCTACGACCCCACGGGCCACTACGAAGAAAATCCCGATCATTATGTGACAAGCGCCTGCGTGGAAGCCGCCGCGTGGATGGCCGGCGGCGACAAGGATTATCCGGAACACTTCGACGCCGGCCTGAAGCCGTACAGCGTAAGAGAGAAATACTACTTCGCCAGATTCCAGCAGCAAGTTAACCGGGTGATCGACATCGGGCCGTGGGTCGAAAAGAAGATCGACGCCAACCTGGAAAACAAGGCGCAAGGTCCCGCCGGCGAAACAGGAGCCAAACTCCGCGCCAGTCTCGCGAAAGACGGCAAGGTGCTGCCATTGTTAGGCAGCAACGACGAAACCGCCAACCGCGAATACATCCGCCAATTCGTTCTTAGCCGCGACCGCGAAATTGGGAAACAGTACGGCCTACAATACGCGGAACAATACCACTACATTGGACCCAGCCGCGACGCCGTCAACGACTACATCAAACAGAACGCCCGCCCGCGCTGACCGCGCCTAATCCGGATTCAGGTATTCCAGCGGCACATCATCCTGCGAAACCTGTCTCGTCCGCACTTCCTTCACCTCGCCATCCGGCGACTCCTCCATGCCGCCGACGAGTTCCGCTTCCAGATACTGGCCTTCCTCCGCTAACTCCGTCACGCTCTCGGAGTCCGCCTCCGCCACTTCGGACAAGCCCTGGGTATCGCCGGACTGTCCGGCCGACCCGGGTCCCTTCCCTTTCTCGCGCTTTTCGACAACGCCGAACGTCCGGACTCCGTCTTCGTCTTGATTCTTCATAAGATCTAGCTCAGCACGTAAGCGGCCAAACAACGGCCCCTCGTTTGCTACTGAAAAAGTATGCCCACCATCACGTCCAAAGACGGCACGACTATCTACTACAAAGACTGGGGCACCGGCCAACCCATTCTATTCAGCCATGGCTGGCCCCTCAGCGCCGATGCCTGGGAAGACCAAATGAAATTCCTCGGCGTCAACGGCTTTCGGTGTATCGCCCATGACCGTCGCGGACACGGACGTTCCAGCCAACCCTGGTCCGGCAACGACATGAATACGTATGCCGACGACCTGGCCACCCTCATTGAAACCCTCGATTGTAACGACGCCATATTAATTGGCCATTCCACCGGCGGCGGCGAGGTCGCCCGTTACATCGGCCGGCACGGCTCCCAACGCGTGGCCAAAGCCGTGCTCATCGGCTCCGTCACCCCGCTAATGCTGAAGACGGCCGAGAACCCCGGTGGTCTGCCGATCGAAGTCTTCGACGAAATCCGCGCGAAAGTCCACGCCGACCGCTCCCAGTTCTTCCAGGATCTGACCATACCGTTCTATGGCGGCAACGCTTCGAAAGGCGTTCGCGATTCCTTCTGGCTCCAAGGTATGCAAGCTGGCTTTAAGGGAGTCGTCGACTGCATCGAAGCCTTTTCGGAGACCGACCTTACTGAGGATCTCAAGAAATTCGACATTCCCACCCTCATCATGCACGGCGACAACGATCAGATGGTGCCAATCGCCGCTTCCGCCGTGCCGAGCGCCAAGCTCATTAAGGGGTCTTCGCTGAAGCTGTATCCCGGCGCTCCGCACGGGCTCTGCACCACACATAAGGATGAAGTGAACGCGGATCTGCTCGCGTTCCTGGCAGCTTAGTTTGGCCCCGCGCATGCAACTTTTATTTCGTCGGCAAAGGACAACCATATGAATGAACTTTCCACCTCAAATCTGCCAGCCGCGGCGGCCATCACCGATGAAAGCTGGACCGGACACATCAGCGATAGCTTTTGCGGTGCGGCACATCATCGAAAAACGCCTAACGGCGCCAAGATGTCCGCCCGCGAATGCACCATGGCTTGCGTGATCGACGGTGCGGACTTCGTATTCGTCAGCATGGGCAAAATTTACAAAATTGCCAATCGGGATTTCCCATCGCTCCATGAACATGCGGGACACACGGTGAATTTGACCGGTGTGAGGACTGGCGATACTATCCAAGTGTCGACAATAGCCAGGCTGCTAGGCGAGGGCATACGGGTCGCGGTGTTCGGGATTTTTTACGATAAAGAACACGCGGATCGAAGCGTGGAGCGCCTCACCGCTTCGGATTTCGCGGCGGACGACGTTTCGATTCTAGCGCCAAACGTTCTCGGATCAAAAGACCTGGCTCATGACAGGGACGCACGCGCCGGCAACAGTACGGCAGTCGTTACATCGAGCGTCGCGGTTGGCGGAACGCTTGGCCTGGTGGCCGGTATTGGCGCACTGGCAATTCCAGGCGTCGGCCCATTGCTGGCGGCCGGCCCGATGCTGGGCGCCCTGGCGGGCATGGGAGTCGGCGGTGCGGTCGGGGGCGCCATCGACGCCGTTGACGCGGTCGGTCCGCCTGACTTGGCGGCGAAGCGCTACGAAGGGCATATCGAAGAGGGCGGGATCCTGGTCACGGTGCACTGCGACACGCATGACGAGATCGCCCGCGCCAAAGACTTACTAGCCCAGACAGGCGCCCGCGCCATTTCTTCCTCGGACGAATCCAGCGAGGATTACAGGGCCCGCAGCGAATCCGGCGTGCACTAGTAACGTGGCCGTCCAGTTGCAAAGCAAATAGCGGCGCTATGCGCACGCATTCACTTTCAAATTACAGGAGCAAGACAATGAAATCGAGCACGAAAGACCAGATTAAGGGCAAGCTTCGCGAAGTCAAAGGCGGAGTGAAGCAGAAGGTGGGCGAGGTAACCGATAACCCAAAACTCGCCGAAGAAGGGAGGGACGAGAAGGTGGCCGGCACAATGGAGAAGAAGATCGGTCAGATTAAGAAGGTGTTTGAAAAGTAATAAGGACGAATCTCCCCGATCACTTCGCCGCCGGGTACGTCACGGCACTCGGCGGCGGTATATTTGTGCATGACTCCCGCAGTCCTCCTTATTGCCGCCCTGACGTGGCTCACGCCTCTCGATGCGAAATTCACCATTAACGGGCTCCCTTGGCTCGGAGAAAATAACGGCGAACTGATCCGGCTACCACGCCGTCTCGAATCCCAAATACCTAAATCGGTGTGGAACCTCGGACTTCACCCCGCAGGCGCGCGCATCCGCTTCCGCACGGATTCCACCAGTGTCGCCATCCGTGTCGAGTACCAGGGCCCGGCCAACATGCTCAATATGCATGCGTACGGCCAGACAGGCGTTGACCTGTATATTGATGGCGCCTACCGCTCCACGGCAATCGCACCGAGAGACGCCACCGCGGGCCGAATCGTAGAACACGCATACTTCGCCGATCTGCCAAAATCGTTCCGTGAGATCACCCTGTATCTGCCCCTGTATGCCCGCGCCAACGTTGTCAGTATCGGGCTGGAAGAAGATGCCGTTATCGAGAACCCACGCCGATTCGCCAACCCGAAACCGGTTGTCTATTACGGAACGTCGATCACGCAAGGCGGCTGCGCCAGCCGCGCCGGCCTCACTTATCAATCCATCATCGGCCGGCAACTCAACCTGGATCATGTAAATCTCGGCTTCTCCGGCAACGGCAAAGGCGAACCCGTTATGGCCAATCTAACGGCCGAAATCGACGCTTCCATCTTCGTCCTTGATTTCTCTCAAAATAACCCTAACATCGAGTCGCTGAAAGCGGTCTATGAGCCATTCCTCGCCACCCTTCGGAAGAAATACCCCAAGACACCAATCATTGCGATTACACCGATTGCGAGCGCCAATAATAACCCCAGATTCGAACTGTTCCGCGAATACATTCGCGAAGTCGTTAACAGTAACATCGCTAATGGCGATAAGCTGCTAACACTTGTCGAAGGCTACTCCCTTCTCGGCCCCCACCGCCTGGACGGCCTTGTCGACGGCGTTCACCCCAATGACCTCGGTTTCCAATGGATGGCCGATGGCCTCGCCCCGGTAATCGCCCGCACTCTCACATTGCCGCCGCCGGTGCTGGTCAATGACGCGGCCATTACCGTCACGTCCGCGACCGCGGCCGCTAAGCGCAAACAGATCATCGACTACATTTGGGGCTCCGCCGGTCTACCTACGGCGAAGCCAGCCGCCAGCGTCGTGGACGGGCAAACGGAAACCCTGACCATCAAAATGGAAGCCGGTCAGGAAAACGCCACGCGCCACATCCGCCCCAAGCAGAAGACCGATAAACTCATCATCCTGCAGCACGGCCATTCGTGCTCCTTTGAAGACGGCGCCGGTCTTGACCACGCCACCGAGGCTTTCCTCAAAGCCGGGTACGCCGTCCTGCAAGCCAATATGCCGCATATGCGGCCCGGTGACTGCCAGACCGTTCCCCATGGCGCCCTTTTCGACCTCAAGCTAACCGGCGGCAGCGCCCTGAAATTCTTCCTGGAGCCGGTGATCGTCAGCCTCAATGCGCTGAAGCCGAAGTACAAGGAAATCCACATGGTGGGCCTCTCCGGGGGCGGCTGGACCACTACTTTATTGGCAGCCGTTGAACCCGCCATTCGCGCCAGTTTCCCGGTGGCTGGCTCCATTCCGCTCTACCTGAGAACGGGCGCCTCCGTTGGCGATAAAGAGCAGTATCTCGACGAGTTCTATCAACTGGCCGGCTATCAGGATCTCTATTTTCTCGGCGCCCACGGCAAGGGCCGCAAGCAGATTCAAATTCTCAACCGCAAGGACAACTGCTGCTTCGGAGAAGCGCAGCACAAAGGGAACGACTACGAGCCGGCAATGCGCGTCTACGAAAGACGGGTGCAACAGGCCCTCGGCGCCAGCGGGAGTTTCCGGTTGGTGATCGACGATGACGCGCCCAAACATATGATCTCGCCGCAGGCGGTTGAACTGATGCTGAAAGAACTTGCGAAATGAATCGCAACCAGTCCCTGGACGCCTACCGCGGCTTCGTCATGTTCCTGATGATGGCCGAGGTGCTGCGACTGTCCAAGGTCTCCCAGAGCTTCCCGGATAACGCGTTCTGGGCCTTTCTCGCCTATCACCAGACGCACGTTGAATGGACCGGGGCGTCGCTCCACGACATGATTCAGCCGTCCTTCTCCTTCCTGGCGGGCGCGGCCCTGCCTTACTCGATCGCCGCCCGGGTCGCGAAGGGCGCCAACGAAGCAAGGCTCTTCACCGACGCGCTCTGGCGAGCATTCGTCCTCATCGCGCTAGGTATCTTTCTCCGCTCCACGCACAGCACGCAGACCAACTACACGTTCGAAGACACGCTCACGCAGATCGGCATGGGCTACCCGTTTCTCTTCCTGCTCGGCTGGCGGCCACCCAAATGGGCATGGGTCGCGCTCGGTGCGATCCTCGGCGGCTACTGGCTGGCCTGGACCCTCTATCCGGTCCCCGATGCATGGGCCAAGAACAACAATCTGGGCCACTTCTTCGACGTCTGGTTTCTCAATCTGTTCCCCCGTGCGAAGCTCTTTGAAGCGAATCGCGGCGGCTATCTCACGCTCAGCTTCATTCCCACATTGGCCACGATGATCCTGGGCCTGATTGCCGGCCGATGGATCCGTGAAGCGGCCAGCCAATCGAAGCTGCTGATCACCGGCGCCGCAGCCATCGCCGCCGGCCTGTTGCTCCATCTGACCGGCCTCTGCCCCATCGTCAAACGAATTTGGACGCCCGCGTGGGTTCTATTCAGCGGAGGAATTTGTTTCTGGCTGACCAGTGCGTTTCACTGGGTGATTGAGGTCAAGAACTACCGCAAATGGGCGTTCCCGCTGATCGTAATCGGCATGAACTCGATCGCCGCCTATCTGATCGCGCACTTGTTCGAGGATTTCATCGCGAGCTCGCTGAAGATACATTTCAACGAGCTTTCGACGCCGTTCCACGGCGCGCTGATCCTGCTGGCCTACTGGCTCATCCTCTGGTGGATGTACAACCGAAAATTGTTCCTCAAAATTTAAGCAGTGGGCGCTTGTCACATTTAGTCAAACTTTTCCGCTATATTTATTGAAAGATCCCGGTAAAGGAGATTGACGAATGAAAATCGTCTCGTTAATTCTGACCATCAGCGCCCTCGCCGCTGGAGAGATTTCTCTAGTAAAAGTGGAAGCGGTTTGTCCGCAAACCACTGACTGTGAGCTGGTAACTCCCAACACATCAATTAAGGTGACCCTGGCTGCCCCCGCCGCTGTCGACACTGTCTATACACTCTTTGTTGATGGAAAACCTATCGCGGACGCAAAAGCAACTCTCGAGAACGGCAAGAGCCAGTTGTCCTTCACGCTTGACAAAAAACTTGCCGCCACTCTTCCCGGCCTGTTTTCTGTGGCCGGAGAGCACACGGTTTCGATTGGACCGCCCGCCGGACCAGCACTTCCTTCAGCGCATAAATTGAATTTTCGCCGCCGCCTTTTTCCGGAGTGGTGACATACACCATCAAAAGATGGGAAGTAGAAAACAAAGAGGACGAACACAAGAAAGCCACGGACCTGCCTAAGTGCAAGGCGGCGACTCCAACCGACGCGGGGCGGGAGGAATGCTGGGCACGTCTCGGGAGTCAGATCGACCTTTTTGTGAACAATGAGGCCATCTCCGCGTTCAAAGAGAACGAGACCATCGTGATGTGGATCGATGGCCGTCCGATGCCCGGCGTTGACGGGGTGCGTTCCGCCACGGCCGACGGGAAAACCACTTTGTCCTTCTATTGGGACGAAAGGCTGCCATCTCTAGCGCAATCCAAGGAGAGTTGGATGCGCATTCTCCGGCATCCATTCAGCAAGCAGAACGTCGAGGTGTCCGCCGGACCTTTGGCAGGTCCACCGCTTCCATCCCAAATCCAAGCCTTTCCCATTCGGCGTATCAGCGAGCGCGGTGTTTATGTGTGGATCGCATTCTTTATTCTGTCGATTGTCGCGCTTTGGCTCGCGGATAGGCAATGGAACATTCTGCGAGAGGAAGGAGAGGTTGACCCGAAAGCGGGACGACGCGCCTTCAGCCTCGCGCGCACGCAAATGACATTCTGGACATTCGTGATCGCCATGTCCGTGTCAGGCATCTGGCTGGTGACGTGGAATGAGGATGTCCTGAATCCTAGCGTATTGCTACTACTTGGCATCGCCACCGGTACAACCCTTGGCGCCATCGTGGTGGATGGAAGCAAAAAAGAATCGGCCCGAAACACATTATTGGTCACGCCGGGAGTACAAGCGGACGCTATTGCCGAAGCAAACAAAACACTTACCACTCCGACAAGCGAAAACTTCTTCCTCGACCTTATCAGCGATCGCGACGGGCCCTCGATCTCGCGGGTTCAAATGCTGCTATTTACATTGATACTGATGGGAATCTTCGTTGTCGAGACAATCCGGACGCTTGTGATGCCGGAATTCTCAGCGACGATGTTGGGGCTGATGGGAATTTCTTCCGCCGGCTATGTCGCGCTGAAAGGTCCAGAGAAAAAAATGTAGCCGTTGTTCACATTGCGTACGGCTTCCGATAATCCCGCGTCAACAGTTTGGTCGCCTCGGGGTCGTTCACGAATTTCGGACCGCTTTGAAGCGTCAACTTCCGCCCCACGCGGTAGCTGATATTGGCGAGATGGCACATGGACGCGCTGAGGTAGGCGATCCCGATCTCATCATGCAGAGCCTTGTAATTCCGCGACTTAACCGCCGCCAGGAAGTTCTGCATATGCAGTCCCGTCGGATCGCCATTAGGACCGCCGCGCTCCGGCTTCTCTTCCATAATCAGTTCGTTGCTCTCGCCTTTAAAAGCCTGAAAGCCGGCGTCGCTCATGGCCGCCCAGCCCTCGGTTCCGTAGAACAGATTGCCGACCATGATGTTCAGCGGCGCCACCGTTTTTGGCGCTGTCGCCTCCGGTGTTGGCTTCGCTCCGGGAGGCCCTTGACGCCGGCCGGAAGGCACGGCGCCCTCGGCTCCGGTCAACAGGCCGCGCACTTCGAATACCAGTTCCCGCCCGACGAAATCGTAGTTGGCGGTCAGCGTGTTGGGCGTCTCCTGGTCATCGTCATAGGCGAATTTTCCGCCATGCGCATTTACGCCCTTCGGCCATTCCGGCTCGCTGAGTCCCCAGCGCGCAATGCCCAGTTCATGCACGCCCTGATTGCCGATGTCGCCGTTGCCGGTGTCCCAGAACCAGTGCCAGTTATAGCGGAAACGAAGTTCATTAAATGGCCGCAATGGCGCCGGTCCCAGGAACATGTCCCAGTTGATCCCCGGCGGCGTTTCAATGTCCGGTTTCTTCCCGATCGACGCGCGGCGCTTATAACAAAGCCCCTTGGCCTGATAAACCTTCCCGATCAACCCGCCCTGCACCGCCGCCATCGCGCGCATCTTGAACGGATTGGACCGGTGCTGCGAACCGATCTGCAGCATCTTCTTCGTCTCCCGCGCCACCTGGACCAGCTTCTGACCCTCATAGATGTTGTAGCAGGCCGGCTTTTCGCCATAGACGTCCTTGCCCGCCTTCATCGCCCAAATGGCCGCCAATGCGTGCCAATGGTTCGGCGTGGCGATCGAGACCGCCTCGACGTTCGGATCCGCGAAGGCTTCGCGCATGTCCTCGAACTCTTTCGCCTTCTCACTGGTGTTCTTGAGCAGCGTCGCCTGCGCCTTCTCCCGCGCCGCCTGGTTTACGTCGCACAGGCCGACAACCCGCGACTCCGGAAGCCGCGAATAGATGTTCAAGTGGTTGGTCCCGCGTCCGCCCAAACCAATCAGGGCGACATTGACGCGCTCATTCGCGCCCCAGACGCGCATTGCCGAAGCGGCCGCGGCCGCCCCCATGAAATATCGACGTGTTGTGTTCTCCGACATCGCTCTGCCTCGTCCGCGATCATATCAAACCGCGCCTACTGCTTCAGCCGGTTTAACGTGTACGCGGCCTCCGTCGTACACAGCGGAGTACCGTCCGCGGCTCGAATCCCTTTCGGCCGAAGTTCATAGATCCGCCGCGTACGCATGCCCGGGACCGTCAGCCGGGCTTTCCGGCCATCCGCCGACAGATCAACCTTACTTACTAACTCCGGCTGTAAGTCAGTCTTCGGCGAACCGTAGACCGAATGGTATTTATAGTAATAACTCGTCAAGGAGTAAGCAGCCGCGTCGCGCGCCGTCGCCGCGTCGATGGGCTTGGTGAACTCGAGTTCAAAGCCGTCCTTCAAGAGGCGCATATGAAGGATGTCCATCGGCGGTTTGCCCGTATAGACGATGCGCTGCAGCCCCTCGCTTGTGCCCCAAATCCGCGATGTCTGGGCCGTGTAGAGGCTTCTGCCGTCCGGCGAAAGCGCGATCCGGTTATTGCCCGCCCGCAGCCCATTCCCCTCGTAGAAGATGAACGCCGCGCCCTGGTACTCCCCGCCCACCTTCTCCAAATCGGCCCGCAATATGCGCGGATACGTCCATTCCGCCACCAGCATCTGCCCTGCGTATGGCCCAAACGCTCCGGCGGTGGTATCGAGTAGAGGTTGCGTGACCGAGCCGCCCATATCGTTCTGCGGGAACTGGATGGCGGGCATTTTCCGCAGCTTGTCCAATTCGGCGACTGGCGTTTCCACCGGATCACGCCCGCCGAACCACGGGGCCCAGTTCAACGACGCCGGATGCCCATGAAACGCACCTGGAGTGACATGGTGCAAGGGAGATGTCCCCACCCAGTCGCCTTGATTGTCGGTGGCGAATAAGTCCCCCGCGGCGTTGAAACCCAATCCGTTTGGTTGGCGAAATCCGCAGGAGAGTAACTCGACCGCGCCTTGCGGAGTGATCTTCAGCGAACAGCCGCGATAAGTGGTTGGCGAGTAATGACCGACCTTTCCCACTAGTCCTTCCTTCTGTTCCTTGGCTTGCCGGCCCTTCGCGGTGTATTCCCCTCGCACGGGCATTCGCGGCTCTCCGCCATTGGAGGAAAGCCCGAGCGAGAGGTAGAAGTTGCCGGCCTTGTCCCGCACGGGGCCATAGAGGAACTCATGATAATTCCCGGAGATGCCCCAGCCATCGGCCACTGTTTCATAAAGATCCGCCTTACCGTCGCCGTCCGTGTCGGCGACCCGCGTCAACTCCGGCAAATGAGCGACGAAGTATTCGCCGGGTTTGTCTCCGGCGATGACACCAAGAGGCGATTGGAAGCCGTCGGCGAACTTTTGCCAGCGGCCTGACTTCGTGTCGAGCAGATACAAATAACCTCGCCGGAAAGTGACCGCCAGTTTCCCATCGACGCCAAAGGCGACGCCCGCTACTTCCGGCGCGATGTCGCGAGGCAGCGGCACGTTCTCCACGCGATAGCTTTCCAATGGCGCTTGGGTCCAGGCGGAAACCGCTACAACCGCTAACAAAACGGCCCTCATCGCAGCAACTCCTCCACGGTCTTGCCGTCAAACACGCGGCGCCGCCGGATCCCGCCAGCCTCCGGCACTAACATCTCCCGGACCTCCACACCGTCCACCAGGTATCGGAACTCGGGAACGCCGTCCACCAGGCGGTAGCCTTTGAACCGGCGCAAGCCTTCCTGCTTCTCCGCGCGCCAGAATATCGTGCCAATAATCGCGGCCGTTGGCGTAAGCTTCTTCGCGTCCGTTTTGCGCAGCAGGGTCCCGGTCATATCCAGGAAGCCGCCGCGCCAGGCGTAGAGCAGCTTGCTCTGCCCCGCGTCAAAACAATAGGACACACCCCCAGGCAGCCCCACAGCGATGGCGGCCGGCGTGGCTTCCGGCATGTCCCAACGCACTACCACGGCGGTGTTGCCCACGACGGGCTTTGCCTCGCTGGTAACCTCCAAATCGCTCACGCGGAAACCATCGGGTACGGGCGCCTTCGCACCCAGTTCCATCGCCGCCCACAGGGAATGAATCCGCGGCCTGGCCCGATCTAGAGCCATCCCGCCAAAATAATTCGGCATCGACGTGCCCGATAGGATCCGCGCCGGATTTCGCATCCAGCGCTCATACCAATCGAATCGCAACCGCTCCGCCGCGTTCTGCAACTGCGGGCCTTCCTCGCCCAATGACTTATTCGCGCCCCAGTCATGGCAGCCAATGCAGGCCATTCCCTGCTTCTTAATGTTCGTCCCCAACAGGCCCGCGCCGGTCTCCCGGAGCGCATCGGCAAACGCCGGCGGCGCCATGCCATCGCCCGGAGCCAGCCCATCCATCTTCGCGAGCGCCGCGGCCAGCGGCCGCATCTCGGCCTCCACGTAGTGCGGCATCCGCAACTCGCGCCCGCGCCGGATGCGCTGCTTGCCCCACAGCACCTGGCCAATCCAGCTCGTCTTCAACTTCTCGCCGACGCTGTCCAAGTCCGGCGCCTCCGTCCCTGGCTTGTGGCAGGCCAGACATTGATGCCGCTCCAATTCGTGGCGGGCAGTGAAGACCGGCGCGGCGGATTTCGTTGGCGGCATTCGCAGGAACGCGCGCACATTTTGTTTTTGCGGCTCCGTCCAATGGGTTCGCACTACGCGGCATTCCACTTCGCGCAGCGGCCGCTTTGCGCCTGCGGGCTGGTGGCAGCCGGTACAATGCAACGAGCCCCGCAGTTCCGCGCCCCGCCCGGCGTCTCCGGCAGGCGCCGGGCCTTCGAACGCCGCGTCCGTTGACCGCGTCAAATATGCCGCAATCGCCGTCGCATCATCGTCATCGAGCAGCATGGACGGCCGGTGCGATTCCAACAACTGCGCCGTCATTGCCGCCAGCGTGTACTTCGATCCCATCGCGGCCATGGAACCCGACGGATGGCAGAACACGCACCCCATCGTCCCAAACAGTTCCCCGCCCTTTCCAATGGAAACCTCGTTGGCCTTCCGGGGCTTGAATGCACCCGCCGCCTTCAACGTGAATAGGTGCGCCGCCAAATCGGCGGACTGCTCAGTTGTTTGGCCTACCACGGTGTGCCGGCGCAAGAACGCGAACAGCCAGTTCTTGTTCGTCCGCGAACCGATGCCCGCCAACGGCGGAACGGGCCTTTCCAGCCCGGGCGCCGAATGGCAACTCGCGCACCGCGCTTCGGCTACCAGCCGCCGGCCTTCCTCAGCCGCACGCGAAGGCTCCGCAGCCCGCTGATGGAAGAACGCCGAGCGCGGCACGGGTTCCCAATCGAACCCGGCGGAGCGCCACTCGAGCCTGAACTGCGCCACCGCTCCCGCTTGCCGCGTGAATGGCAGTGTCAACGCGTGCATCCCCGCGGTAAGTGAATGCTTTGATCCCGTGACGCCGTCGATTATCACCGGCCGATTAAACTCATAGGAGCCGGCCGCCAGTATTTGCAGCGACCCCTCCCACTGCCCCGAAAACGCCGCGCCCAGCGACGGGTGAATGGACTCACCCGGCTCCAAATAGAAGTTCGGCGACCGCGACACAAAAACCACGTTGGTTGCGCTGTCCCCGAACCGCCCGATTAAGCCCTCCACCGCCTGCGCCGATACCGGCCACGCCGCCAAAAGCCATCCCAGCCAATACCTGCCCATCTCAACGAGCTTACTTGCAAACGGACGCGAGTGCCAATATAGAGGGGTGTCCTTTGCCGCCGAGCTTGCCGAGCTCCTTCCCCACGACCTTCCCCATCGCGAAAACGTCATCGCCAAAGCGGCGCGCCATTTGGAACTGATCGTCGAAATGAACGCGGTGATGAATCTGACGCGGATCCTGAATCCGCGCGAGGCCGCGATCAAGCACGTGCTGGATTCGGTGCTTCCGTGGCGCTTGTTCGCGGGCGCGAGTCACGTTGTGGACGCTGGCACCGGGGCCGGTTTTCCTGGTGTTCCGCTGTCGCTGGTGCTTCCGGAGACGGAATTCTCGCTGCTGGACGCCACGCAGAAAAAGGCCCGCTTCGTTGAGTCCGCGGTGGCGGAACTGGCCCTTCCGAACGTGCATGTGTTTCCCAATCGGGTGGAAGAATGGATTCATCGCAATCCGGCCGAAATCGTTACGGGCCGGGCGATCGCTCCCCTGCACAAAACGATTCTGGTTTTCGCGCCGGCCCTAAAAATGGGCGCGCGAGTGTTGTTATATAAAGGCCCCGACGCGGAATCCGAAATCGCCGAAGCCATGCCGGAAGCCCGCAAGCGGCAGATCGAGATGGAAGTAGTCAGCCGCTACGAACTTCCAGACGCGCTAGGGGCGCGCACGATCGTGGAATACCGCCGCGGCGACCGCGTTTGAGACTGTTCGCAGCAGCCGTCCGTTGTCCTCCGAAGTCGCTCGCGTCGTCAGGATGACGGTCACGACCTGGCTGACGGGATCGGCCCAGGCGACGGTTCCCGTAGCGCCGGAATGCCCGAAAGTTTGCGGGGAAACGAGGTCACCGCAGTAAACCCATACCGGGCTGGTGGCCAGTCCCCAACCGAGGCCCCAGGGCTTTTGAATCGCAGCATTTTGGTCGCTGATCATCCGGGCTGTTGCCGCGGGACTAAGAAGGCGCTTACCGTTGAATTGTCCACCGTTCAGGAACGCCTGGAGGAGCACGGCCAGGTCGGTTACCGTGGAATGCATTCCGCCCCAGGGGTGCCCCATGTCGCGCCAATACTGGGAATTGGGCCCGAATCGATCGACGTCCGGTCCCGTTCCGGTCTGGCACAAGACAGTATCGGCGATGGGCCTGCCGCCTAATCCGAGGGACGAGTCCTTCATCCCCAGCACGTCGAAAATTTCCCGCTTGTGGAACTCGCGGAGCCGTTGTCCGGAGACGCGTTCGACGATCTCGCCGGCAAGCAGCGTCCCCATACTTTGATAGCTGAAATCGGTGCGCGGTTTATAGAGCAGCGGAGTGGTGAAAGCGCCTTTGACGAACTCGCTGAGCGGCGCGTGCGCGCGGCGCAGTTCGATGTTCTGGGGGAGCATGTCGGGAAGGCCGGAAGTGTGCGTCAACAAGTCGCGAACACGAATTTGCGCGCGGTCCTCGCCCTGCAATTCGGGCAGGTAGCGCGAGGCTGGATCGTCAAGCGATACCAGGCCGCGCTCGACCAGCACCATCAACGCGACGGCGTTCACCGGCTTTGAAATGGAGGCCAGCAGGTACACGGCGCCGGGCTTGGCGCCAAAGCCTTCGTGCAGGACGATGGCGCCGTTTTTCACCACGATAATCGACGCCGCGGAGACGCGGCCGGCTTTGACCTCCGCGGCCAGCAGCGAAGAAGCCAGCGCCAGACGCCGCTTGTCCATTCCCGCTGTCTCCGCGTCGCCGCGTTTCAATTGGCCCATTAGAGCTAATCCCGCGAGCAATGCTATCGCAGCACGACGTCCCATACTTTGGTCCTCCTGTCCTTGCCCTTTGGTCCGTCGACGGAAAGGGTGACGACGTATTCGCCGGGCTTTTCGTAGACGTGCTGGGGGTGGCGATCCACGGATGTTTTGCCATCGCCGAACTCCCAGCGCCATGACGTGACCGGGCCATACGTAACGTCCTGAAACGCCACCAGACGCCGCTCCATATCGACTATCTGGAATGTCCAATCCGCCTCCACCGGTTTGCGGCCGGCGGACTCGATTGGCATGAGGCGGAAGGCGGCTAAGTCGGAAGCATTGCCATACATGGATGTCTTATGAGACAGATTCCAAAAGCCGCGGTACTTCGTGCCCTTTTCGTCGTCATAATCCAATACGGACCAGGACATGCCAATCACCTTGTTCTCCCACAACTTACTTTCGACCGATCGTTCCGGGCCTTCATAAGCGGCGTAGTCAAATGGCGTTATGTAGAACTCAAGAATTAACCTGCCGCTTTCGCCGGGCTTGAAATTGTAGTTATAGGCGGCGTTGGCGTACGGCAGATTTTTGATCCACGGCTGGCAGCCCCAGACCATGGCCCAGTCCTTGCCATCGGCGGGCGTGAAGATGTGATAATTCTGAGCGTGAACGCCGTGGAAGGTGAAGTGGGCGTCCGCTGGGTTGTAGTCCTTTACCGGATGCATTTGCTTGATAAACGGGCCGCCAGAGAGATCGCCGTCAACGACAACTTCAAAGATGTCGTTGTGCAGGTCGCGGTGGCGGAAGTCCCAATAGTTGTCGGAGGCTTCGTAGAGGAAATAGAGGCGATTGAGTCCTTTCACCCAGCCCACTTTGACGGTAACATCCAGGTCCTTTCTGTCCATAGGCGTGTTGTTCACGGTGTCCTTTAGTTGCTCGATGCCGATGGAATAACTGGCGGGAACGGCGGCCCAGTCATCGATCCTGCCGTCGATGCGCGGAATCTGATTGGCGGGGAACTGGAAGACCTTAAATTCGACGCCGGGGCGTTCGAGGGCGAGCAGCGGGAGGGCGAAAAGGAGCGATGAGATCCGGCGCATGATTCCAAGAGTCTATCGCGGAACGCGCTGCGTTAAACTGATCTAGTGTTTAATGTACTTCGATTTGCCTCGGTCTTGGTACTTGGCGGATTCAGCCTATTCTCCGCTCCGGCGCGAAATCAGTTTACGGTTTACCTGGGCGGTAGCCGGGCGGACGCGGCGCGGGCTATCGCCGTTGACGCTGACGGCAATTCGTATGTCGCCGGGCAGGCTTTCCGGAACGCGAATCGCCCCGAAGCATTTGTCGCGAAGACCAGCGCCGATGGCTCGCGCGTCCTGTGGACGACTTACCTGACTGGCGAGTCGGCTGTTTCCGTTGCCATCGACGCCGGGGGGAACGTGTGGGTGGGGAGCGGCACGGCGTTAGCAAAGTTGAACGGAGCGGATGGGAGATTGCTGCGAACGGTGGCGATGGGGGGATTATAGCGGTGACGGTGGATGGGGCTGGGGGCGTTTTTGTGGCGCATCGGAGCGTTGTCAGCAAGCTGGATGGCGATTCGGTGAAACTCTCGGGAGCGGCGCGGGCGCTGGCTATTGGAACGGATGGAGCCGTATACGCGGCGCACGGTAACTCAGTTACGAAATTGGGAGCGGATGGGTATTCGTTGGACCTTGGGTGGGCCGTTCAATCAATTGCCGTTGACGGTTTAGGAGCAGCGTATGTCACCGGAGCCGAGGCACGGATTGCGAAGCTGACGACGGCCGGGGACCGCGTGGAGTTTACGATTGAGCCCGGCGGGTTCCTGCAACAGGAAGGGCGCGGGATCGCCGTTGACGGGGTTGGCAATTTGTATGTGACTGGATGGACTACTTCTTCGGACTTCGCCCGCGCGCCGGGTTGGCATGGGGATCGGGATGGGTATTTATTGAAGTTGAATTCGGTGGGCGAAGTGATGGAGACGCACTTCATTGGCACCGCGATTCGCGATGAATTGACTGCGGTGGCGGTCACGCCCGCGGGGGACATTTTTGTGGCGGGATGGACGGAAGGACCGGGGATGGGGAGCGGGCCGCTGGCGCAGTTGCAGGGCGCGACGGATGCGATTGTCGTTAAGTTTGCGGTGGATTCCGGTCGTGCGTTGACGGCGACGACTACTTCGCTGGTTTCGAATCCGAGCGGAGCGGCTACTTATGGCCAGCCGGTTACATTGACGGCGACAATCATCCCGGCTGGGACGACCGGCAAGGTTACTTTTTACGACGGAATGAATGTGATTGGAACGTCGGTTGTCAATAGCGGTGTGGCCGTTCTGACAGCCAGGACCCTGCCTTCGGGCGCCCACAGTTTACGGGCCTACTATCGAGGCGACGTCAACTTTTCGCCAAGCAGTTCACCCTCCATTTCTCAAACAATTACGACTGTGCCAGCTGTACCGTTCTCGTCGGGAGGGTTGGCCGCATCCCCCACCGGCGCCGCCCCAACATCAATCGCCGTTGCCGATTTCAATGGGGACGGCAAGCCCGACGGTTTCCGCGGCCGGGACGGATTTGACGCTGTCGCTTGGAGTAGGTTTCTCGGGGCAGTACGCTGTCGTCCAACAAAAGGTCTATCTTTGGGCGCGGGACTACTCGGCCAGCGATACGGGCTGGGTGCAGACCGGCACGACAACGCCCATTACCGCATCTTCCCCGCCGATTGTTATTTCCGGCGTACCAGCGATTGCCGCTGGTTCGCCGCAAACTTTCACATTCACCGTCCGGAGGCCGCAAGGACCCAACAGCCTCGCTTACGCCTATTTCCTGATCCACTCGAAAGCGACCCCGGAGGTTAACTCTTGCCATGGTTTCTTCAGCCCTGGTAACAATACTTTTATTTTGTACAGGGACAACCTGCTAAACACGGTGTCTATCCCGGCCGGCAGCCCAGCTACGGCCGAAAACAGCCAATGCATCGTTTACGGAACCGGTTCGGGCACAGTCTCCAATGGCGCGACGGACCTGGTATTTAACGTGACAATCGCCTTGAAAGGCGTGTTCTCCACAACAAACAAGAACGGCTACGCCTTGGTCAGCGCAAACACCGGCTGGATTCAAACCGGAACCTGGTATCCCCCCGATGCCAGCCTTACTCCCATCGTGGCCTCCGGCACGCTACCCCTCCCAGTCTCCGGTTCTCCGCAGATATTCACAGTCACCGGTCGCGACCCCAATGGAGCGGCGAACCTCTTCCGTTTGTATTTCCTGGTGAATGACAACACCGGCATTCCGCAGAATACCTGCCACGGTTTCTATGACCGCGCCACCAATGGCATTTTCCTCTACAACGATGCACTGAACGCGCTAACCGGCCCACTTACTCCCGGCTCGAACGCTACGTTACAGAATAGTCAGTGTACAATCCACGGAGCAACGTCGGCGCTGGTTTCCGCGGCGGGGACCGATCTGACTATTCGTCTCGGTATCAGCCGGCAAGGCGCGGCCGCCGCAAGGAAACAGTGGCTCTACGTCTGGGCACAGGACAACGAAGGCAACGACACCGGCTGGATCGAAAACGCCATCTGGCTGCCCTAAACCGGCGTACCATGAATCGATGTTCCGCTACGCCAGCGACCAATCGCTGCTCCTTGATGTCGCGCCCGCACACGCAAATCTCGACGCCTTGGCCCAGATCCCCGGCGTCGTCAACCTGCACCCCGCTTATCAGTCGATCCTGATCGTCTTCAACCCGCTGATCACGACTCACGAAGTCTTGCAACAATCCGCCGCCGCGGCCTCATCGGTGACGCCGAAGAACCCCAAACACCACGAAATCCCCATCACCTACAACGGCCCCGATCTAGCCGCCGTCGCCCGCTTCCACAGCCTTTCGCAGGAAAGAGTCATCGAGCTCCACGCCGCCGGCGCGTACACGGTTGCGTTCCTCGGGTTTGTTCCGGGGTTCGCCTATTTGACCGGCTTGCCCGCCGCCCTGCATACACCCCGGCTTCCAACCCCTCGTAAAGAAGTCCTCGCCGGCAGCCTTGGCATCGCTGGCGATCAGACTGGAATTTACCCGCTCGCCACGCCCGGCGGCTGGCAGCTAATCGGCCACACTCCGTTGGAACTCTTCAACGCCGCGAACACGCCCATGAGCCTTCTGCAACCGGGCGACCACATCAAGTTCATCGCCGTATGACCATCGTCGTTCAATCGCCCGGCATGTTCACTACGGTCCAGGATCTCGGCCGGCCCGGGCACGGTATCCACGGCGTCTCGCGCGCCGGCGCGGCTGACCCATTGGCCCTTCGCATTGGCAACCGCATTCTTGGCAATGACGACAGCGCGGCGGCGTTGGAAATGACCCTGCTCGGGGGCGCGTTTACATTCCCCGAGGGCGCGCAGATCGCGCTTACTGGCGCCCGGCCCGCCAGTCTGCCCGGCTATGAATGCATTGAAGTTCAACGCGGCCAGACGCTTCGAATCGGCCCGCTCGAAAGCGGCGCGCGCTGTTATCTTTGCGTTCGCGGCGGGATCGACGCGCCACTCGTCGCCGGCAGCGCCTCGACGCATGTCCTTAGCGGCCTTGGCGGGCAGGCCCTTCGGAAAGGAGACATTCTCGCTGTCAAGAATTCGGCCAATCAACTCGCGAGCAAGGCGATTCCGAGCGAACTGAAAACTTACTCCCGCCTGCTCCGCGTGACTCGCGGGCCGCAAGCGAGCGAGTTCGACGAAGCTGTTTTTTATGACAACGAGTACACCATCTCGCCCGATTCCAACCGCATGGGCTTGCGTCTGGAAGGCCCTCCCGTTCCATGTCCTCAACAGGGCCGGATGATCACGGAAGGCGTCCCGCTGGGCGCTATTCAGATTCCCGCCAACGGGCAAGCCATCATCCTTTTCGTCGATCAGCAGACTACCGGCGGCTACCCTAAAATCGCCAATGTAATCACCGCCGATATTCCCAGCACCGCGCAACTGCGCCCTCGCGATCATGTCCGATTCCGGCTCGTCACCAATGAAGAAGCCCAGACGGTACTCCGCCGCCAGGAACAACTCCTCAACCAGTTATGATTCACATCAACGCCGACATTGGTGAAATTCCCGAACACATCGCCGATGGCCGCCAGGAGGCGCTGTTAAGGCATCTCACTGCCGTCAACATCGCTTGCGGCGGGCACGCGGGTACGCCCGAAACCATGCGCGTTTCCATCGAGCAATCGAAGCGGCACAGCCTCCAAATCGGCGCTCATCCTGGCTACCCCGACTCAACGAATTTCGGCCGGCTAGCCATGAGCATGCCCCTCGAAGCCGTCGCCCGTGCGGTCTTCGAGCAGATTATCACCCTGGCGCAATTCAGCAACGATATCCGCCACGTCAAGCCGCATGGCGCGCTCTATAATCAAGCCGCCAAGGACCCCGCTCTGGCCCGGGCTATCGCCCAAGGCGCCGCACGGTTCTCGAAACAGATCACCCTCGTCGGCCTCGCCAATTCCCGAATGCTCGAAGCCTTCGCCGATGAGGGCTTCACCATTGCGGCCGAGGCTTTCGCGGATCGAAGATACAACCCCGATGGCACGCTGGCGGCCCGCTCCGAGGCCAATGCGCTGATCGTTGACCCGGCCGAAGCGGCCGAACAAGCTCTGCGATTTGCCCGTTCCGGAACCATTCAAACCATCTGCGTCCATGGCGATACGCCCGGCGCCGCCGCCATCGCTCACGCCGTCGCCCGCGCTCTTATAACATAGGGGCGAATGAAACTCGCACTGTTCGCTTTCACCGCGCTCGCCGCACTGGCGCAAGTCAACTCGCTCTCCAAAGAACAGTTGATGCAGTACACCAAGCAGAACCCCTTTGATCGGTTTCCCGATGGCCGGCCGAAAGTGCCGGACGCCCTCCTCGATAAGCTCCGCGCCATGTCGGCCGAAGAGATTCTCTCCATCGTCCGCAAGGGCTATCCAAACCAATACGTCGATGGGTTTCAGATCGTCAACCCCAGCAAGAACCTGGTCGGCAGAGCCATGACGCTTCAGTTGATGCCCAGCCGCCCGGACGTCGCAGACGTCGATCAGGAAAAATGGAAGGCCACGCATAACGGCGCCCGCCTGTCCCACCAGACTGCTATCGACATGCTGCAAAAGGGCGACGTATTTGTCGTCGACGCCAACGCGAACGCCAATGCCGGCGGCGTTGTCGGCGATAACCTGGCCTACTACATCTGGAAGACCACCGGCAACGGATTCGTAATCGATGGCGCCATTCGCGACTTAAATGGGATCATTCCCACTGGCATGGGCGGCTACTTCCGCACCGGCGTGCCGGCGGCCATTAATAACGTGATGGTCACCGGCATTAACGTGCCCGTCCGCATTGGGCACGCCACCGTTGTTCCCGGCGATGTCGTTCTTGGCGACCGCGAAGGCGTCTATTTCATCCCGCCGCATCTGGTCCAGGACATCATCGACGAGGCCGACATCACGCACGTTCACGACGAATGGACGAAGCGAAAGTTCGACGAGGGCAAGTACAAATCCACCGAGATTTACGGGCGGCCAACGAACCCGGCCCTGATTAAGGAATACGAGACGTACCTGCGGCAGCATGTGGAACCGCGCATTTGGGAGCGGTATCAGAAGCGGAAGCCCTAAAGCTTAACTCTTGGGCTTGAAGTAGAAGACCATGGAGGCGCCGGCCGCCACAACGACGTAGCCGACGAATAGCATTGGATTGGGCTTGTCTTTCGGCGGGTGCATGGCCATTGTCACGAGTACATTGATGAGCGGCGCGCCGCCGAAGACGATGGGCATCACGTAGTTAGGGACGCCTCCGTTGCGAAACGCCCAGATGATGCAGACGGCGCCGGCCGCTCCGAGCGCACCGCCGATGGTGGCGAACCAAACGCCGCGGCTATTGAAATCGCCAAGTCCGCCGGAGGCGGAAAGGGTCACCACCGGCACCAGAACGCCTATAAGGAAGTACGCCGCCCCGACACACAGCAACGCCCGTAGCGGGTTGCCCAGCTTGAGCTGTCCTTCGTGAAGGATGGGACCATAAATGCCCCAAAAGAACATGGCGCCGACGGCGAATAGTAACCAGAGCATGGATTTCTTACTCTCCTTAGTGGAAATCATAGGAATCCTAATTGTAGCTAACGGTAGAAGGGCTGCCAGGTGAGCCAGCGCGGACCCCATTTCGTCTCCGGCTTGCCGGATTCCAGGGCGCCCAGGTCGGGGGCTTTGCCTGCGAAGTTGTCGTTCACCGTCGGGATTGCTATTCCGGCGTCGACTGCCTTGCCGGCGGGCTTTAGTTTGAAGTTCAGATCCATGGCGTGATAGACCGAGTGGCGGCTGAGGCCGGGAGGCGCGAGCTTTTCGAAGATGTCAAAGTCGACTTCCAAGCCGTGCGTTTCGTGGCCGGTGGCGGCGCTCATCTCCGCCAACGTGGAAAATGTTTTCCAATCCGCTGGAATCGGTTCGTACTTGCGCTGACCTTTTTGGGGACCTAACCAGCGGTATTGCCGCTGCACGCCTTTGTTGGGACGGAAGCCATTGTAGTCGGAGCTGTAGGCGTCAGTCGCGAACGCCCAAGACATAATGCCGCGGTCGGGGGTGTCGCGGCCGAGGAACAAGTTGTTGCGGTAATGGACGTTGGAGGAGGGATCGCTGATGGTGTGCTCGCCAATGATGGTGTTGTGATAGACGAAGAGGCCGGCGGGCTTGGAGGAAAACTTGAAGGCCACGCCGCCGGGAGAGTGGTAGAGAATGTTGCCGATGAAGTAGATGGGCCCGCCGAAAGTGGGCTGGGAACTGTAGCCGCCGTGATGGGCGTTGACGCCTCGATTGTTGAAGACGCGCACGTTGTGAACGCCGCCGTCGGTTTCGACGAAATCGTCGTTGAACATGTGCATATCGTTGTTGTAGATGTCGATGGAGGACGCGCGTTTATCGGGGTCCGGCGGGGGCGTGCCGTACGTGGAGATGCCGATGGCGTCGTGAAAATAAGCGATGGCGTTGTGAGCGATGACATGGCCCGGCCCGTAGACTTTTATGGCGTAATAGCTCTTTAACGCATGGGAGCCGTAGGGGCCGACGGGCGCCCACATGAAGCCGGTCCAGCCGACGAGGCGGAAGCGATCTTCGCGGCCCAGGAACAGGTTGTCGGCGATGTAGAAATCGCTGGAGCCGGCGTACTCGGTCCAGACGCCGAAGCCGATGTTCTCGAAGCGGCAGTTTTTGACCGTGAGGCCGACAGCCCCGAGGACTTCTTTCTGCCCGGCCATGATGCCGATGTCGGTATTGCGGATGGTGATGCCTTCGAAGATGTGGTGGGTGGAAGCGGTGACGTCGAACATGCTGTGGTTGCCGTCGCCATCGAAGATTACTTCGCCGTCGCCCGCGCCTTTGATGGTGATGGGCTTTTCAGCGGTGCCTTTGAGGGTTAGTGACATCGATCCGTCGAAGGGGGTCATCATGTGGTCGACGTAATTGAGGCGCTCCGGTTTGTAGATACCGGCGTGGACGAGAATGGTGTCGCCGGGCTGCGCGCGGCGCTCCCAGACGACGCTCCAATCGCCGAGACCGGCGCCGTAATAGGCTTGGAGAATGCTGGTGAAATGGGGTTCGACGCGGGGGCCTTTATCTTCGGGCGAATAGACGTGGAGCGTGCGGCCGCCCTTGTAGGGTTGCGGCTCGGAGCGGGTTTTGACTTTGACGGTTTGGGCGGTTTGACCGGAGGAGCCGTCGGGATCTTTCATGGTGAACCGGCACTCGTATTCGGTCCCTGGCAGGAGATTCAGGATACTGCCGGCGAAGCCATCGGGAACGGTGTAGTCGAGATTTTCACGGCGGCGGAAGATGTTTTCGCCACCGATGCGGACTAGCGGGAGCGCTTGTCGCCATTCGTTCTCACCGGTTTTTCTGAACTGGACTTCGACGGTGGCGTTGCGGTTGGCATCGCCGGAGATGGCCCATTCGAAGCCGAGATTGAGGAGCGTGGGATGCTCGACGTGGAAGCGGCCGGCGGTGGTCGAGTTCTGGGCTTGGAGTGTGACGGCTAGTAGTAAGAGCAGGCAGTGTCGCATGGCTGGCCGTCATTATATCGACGTTACCAGCGGAGGGCCTTGCTGATTTCAGAAGTGTTGAATTGTATTCTTGGTCCGACGAGTTTGCCGTCTTTCCTGAGTTCGACGTCGTTGCGCTGATCGGGGAGGTCTTCAATGAGGATGCGGTTGGTGAGTTTGTCCGGCGGCGTTTTGATTGCGGCTTCGAGGAATACGTCAATGAAGTCGCGGTTGACTTTCATGCCGAGGCAGCGGGCTTTCAGGGCGAGTGCCTTTATGGTGTAGGCGCAGACGAGGGGTTCGGCCGTAGCGGGGCGATCGAGATCGAGGTGGAGCAGGGCTTCGATGTCATCGGCGTGGAGGGTGGCGATAATTTCGATCGTTTTGTTAGTTGTGTTCCAGTTGATTTCCGTTTTGCTGTAGTGGAATTTGTGGGCCGTTAACGAGGCGCACATGAGGAGCAACAGGGAGGCGCGCATTAGTTGGATTTGTCTTTTAGCTCGCGCATCGGGTTGATTTTGTCGCGGTCGTCTTTGAAGATCTGGAACTTCGATTTCACGGGGCGGCGCGGCCAGTAGTTGTTGGCCGTGTCGGTATCGGCGGTTTCGAGATTCGGATCGAGGACGATGGACTTCAGTTCCTTGCGAGTGGCGATGATCTTCTCGACCTGCAGGTTATTGCGGCGCCAGATTTCGGCGGCGATGCGGAGTTCTTCGCGAGTGCCATCGGTGAACTCGACATGGAGGATTGCAGGCATAACCAGGCCGCCGAGATTCTTGAGGCCGATAGCGTAGAAGTTCATCGTGGGATCGAAGAGTTTGCGCTCATCTTCTTCGAACTGTTTGACCCAGGCTTCGAAGACCTTAGTCTCCGATGGCAGGACGGTGAATTCGTCGTGTTTGTTGTAGAAATCGATCAATTCGGGGAAGTCTTCGACGCGCTTGCGGACCTGCTTGTTGCGTTGGGCGGAGAGGGTGGCGGGCTCGGCTTCCTTCTCCTTTTTGGAGATGAGTTTTTCGACGCCGGGGTTCTGGGTGTCGACCGAGAAGAGCTTCACTTCGTCGATCGAGATATCGACGGTATCGGTAGCGTAGAACCAACCGCGCCAGAACCAATCGAGGTCGGTGCCGGAGGCGTCTTCGAGGGTCCGGAAAAAGTCGGCGGGCATGGGGCGTTTGAACATCCAGCGGCGGGCGTACTCTTTGAAAGCAAAATCGAAACGCTCGCGGCCGAGGACGGTTTCTCTCAAGATATTTAGCGCCGTCGCGGTCTTGTGATAGGCATTGCCGCCGAGGTCGACGATGGATTCCGAGTTGGTCATGATGGGGTCGTGGCCATCGCCCTTCATGTATTCGACGATCCTGGCGGGGTCACCGCGGCGGGAGGGGTATCTGTCTTCCCATTCGACTTCGGCGAGGTATTGAAGGAACGAGTTGATGCCTTCGTCGAGCCATGTCCATTGCCGTTCGTCGTTGTTGACGATCATCGGAAAGTAGTTGTGCCCGACCTCGTGAATGACGACGCTGATGAGGCCGTATTTGGTGCGGGCCGAGTAGGTTTTGTCATCCTTGGGGCGGGGGCCGTTGAAGCAGATCATGGGGTATTCCATGCCGCCGACGGGACCGTTCACACTGATGGCTACCGGGTACGGATATTCAAACGTGTAGCGGGAATAGATGTTGAGGGTGTGGATGATGGCGTGAGTGGAGTAGCGCTCCCAGAGCGGATTGCCTTCCTTAGGGTAATAGGACATGGCCATGATGGTTTTGCCATTCATGACGTGGCCCTGGACGTCCCAGGCGAATTTGCGGGAAGAGGCGAAGGCGAAATCGCGGACGTTTTCGGCGTGGAAGATCCACGTTTTCTTGGCGCTTGGTTTCGATTTTTCATTGGCCGCCGCTTCGGCTTCGGTGACGATCATCACCGGCTTCATGGCCGTTTTGGCGGTGTTCAGACGTTGGCGTTGGACCGCGGTCAGGACTTGATCGGGATTTTGGAGGACACCGGTGGAGGCGACGATGTGGTCGTTGGGGGCGGTGATGCGGACTTTGTAGTCACCGAATTCGAGGGTGAATTCGCCGGTGCCGAGGAACTGTTTGTGCTGCCAGCCGCTGACGTCGTTGTAGGCGGCCATGCGGGGAAACCACTGGGCGATTTCGTAGAGCCAATTGCCGTCCTTGGGGAAGAACTCGGCGCCGGTACGGCCGGAGATCCGTTTGGAGTTGTTGATCTTGTAGTCCCAATCGATAGTGAAGACGAAGGACTTTCCGCTGGGCAGAGGCGCGGGGAGATCGACGCGCATCATGGTGCGATTGACGTGTTTGTTGAGTTCCTTGCCGGTGGAATCTTTGACGGGGCCGAGGCGATAGCCGCCGGCGAAAGGATCGTCCATGAAACGGCGAAAATCGGCGATCGGGAACTTCTTCCAGTCGGGCGCGGATTCGGTGAGAGCGGTGTCGGAATGGGGTTCCCAGATGTTCTGGTCGAGTTGAAGCCAAAGGTAGGTGAGCGAATCGGGAGAGTTGTTGTGGTAGGTGATGGACGCGCGGCCGATTATTTTTTGATTGACGTCGTCGAGTTCGACATCGATTGAGTAGTCGGCCCTTTGCTGCCAGTATTTGTAGCCGGGCGCTCCGGAAGCGGTGCGGGATTCGTTGGGGGTTGGGAGGATGTCTTCTAACTGCCGGAACTTGTCGATTGGGCTTTTTTTGTTTTGGGCCGTCAGGTTGAGGGTGATAAGAAGCGCGCCGAGAAGCAGAGTACGTACCATAATTCACGCTAGCATGGGATGGGGCGGCGTTCGACACTTAGCGGCTCCATAACCGTTTGCACTGCATCTTGATTCCTTTCGGCGTGAAGCGCGAATCGATCAAGCCCTGCTGAATTCGCGCAAGCAACTCTGCGGTGCATGGCTCATGAAGCTCGCAGACGAATCGCTGGGTCTTCGCGCCGAACGCCTGTTCGACAAGATTGATCGGCAATTCGCGCGCGTCGGAATAGTTGATTACCGAATCATGGACGACGAATGGGTGATCGCCGCGCTTCAAGACGCAGGTGATATCGGAATGACGTCGCAGAGTGGTGACGTTGACGCAGATGGCTTTGCCGGTGTGGGCATCGATTTCAGAGACGATGATCCAGAGGTGTTCAGTCGCTTTGGCGGATTTGGGAATGAGGAAACTATCCCCACATTTGAGAGGCAAACGATTCTACCGCCGCGGGCAAAGGTCATCAATACGGGCGAGATTATTGAGTTCGTCGACAATGGCGTCGATATCTTCCTGGTCTTTGTTTAGAGCCTTCAAGATGTCGGCGTAATGGATCGGAATGGCCCCGCCGTCGGGGTCTTTCCACTCTGGAAGTGTGTGGACAAGGTCAACGATCTCCCATCGGCTGAGATGACCGTAAACCTTGAAAATCTTGTCAAGTAATTCGTCTTCCGCTTCCGAAAGTAATTCTCCGTCGGGATCGATGGTCAGGGTCACCTCGTAACCGCCGGACGACGTGATGTGTTGTGCCCAAAAGCTCGCGTCGCCCGGGAACGGGCCTTCATTGATCCGATCCAAGACATGGCTTAAGACTGGACCCTTGTCCATTGACACATAGGTGTCGGTGGTGATGGTCCGGCCCCACTTGTCGAGCGCGTCACGGTCAGCAAGGTAGAGGAGTTTAATGAGCTTCATGTAGCTCATCTTGCCTCCTCGGTTTCGCAGAAGGCGAGCCGCAGCCTGGGTGGCTTTTGCTTCGTTGAAACGCATCTTAAATTAAGCATACAGTATGGACGGCAACTTGAGGCTTCGTCCTTTTTGATGTTCGGCAGTCCCGGAAAGTCTTCTGGGGCTACCTGGCAATATAAAGGTTTCCCATCGCGGTGGGACCGATTGATCTCGCGCTAACGATTTGGAAGGCTAGCAACAATTGCGGCGTAAGGCCTCTCCCCCACTCTTTCTCCTCCGCCTACCGGCCTGTCCGGCGGGTCCGGGCCAAGATGACTTTGTCCGTACAGGGGCTTCGTGCTTTTGCGGTAGTGAAACCTTACGTAGCAACTCTGACGGTAAGCCAACCCCGATTCCCTCCCACTCTTCCCAACGTACCGGCCGACTACTTCCTTTTCGCAACTTAGAGACAGGATTACGCCGACGTCATCCGAGGAGTTGGGACGAAGATGCTCAGGGAGCATATCGAATAGAGTCTGATCGATCTGGTTGGTGTCTCGGTCCAACGGAACGATCCTGCCATTAAAGGAGACCTTCTCGTACCCCACAAAGATTCCCTTTGAGGCCTAAACGATTCTCAGGTAATCTTCGATGTCCCTCGAGGAGAAACTAATTGGTGTTGGTAGAGACCAAATTGATGTCGGCAACACGGTCCAGAACGAGACCGCCACCCAACCATTTGGCCCTCTCTTCCTCTGCGCTCAGAGGAAACGACACCGAACGAAGGTCTCGACAAGATGAGCGCTGTGATAGTATTGCCGAATGCTGGCTTGACCGGACTGATGGAACCGGTTTGCCTTCAGATCAGATGAAAAGGAGCTATATATGAGCGAGACAGCCGCTACAGTCTCCCCATTGTCCCCGCAGGACCAGGTTATGGGACATCTCATTGGGGTCGTTCAGGGCCGCGCAGTGGTCTGCGCTGCTGAACTGGGTATCGCCGATGCACTTGCAGACGGTCCCCTCGCAATACAGGAAATCGCGAGCCGAACAGGCGTACAGCGCGGCAATCTGTTCCGTCTGTTACGGGCACTGGAATCTATTGGCATTTTCCGCGAGACTTCTCCTGAGGTATTCGAAAACAATTCCTTGAGTGATTGTCTCCGCAGACATTCTCCCGGATCGCTTTGGCCTTTGGTTCGTATGTGGGCACCCGCCTGGGGTTACTGGGATGGACTTGCCGACATGGCGGAAACGATCCGCACCGGCAAAACCACCCTGTTTGAGCGCTGGGGATACGACATCTGGGAACATTATCGCCGGAAGCCCGAGCAATGGACCGTTTTCAACGAGGCCATGCGCTGCATGAACGCAGCCGCTACACCCGCGGTGACGGCAGCCTGCGACTGGGGCCGTTTTCCGGTCATCGCGGATGTTGCCGGCGGCAACGGATCGCAATTAGTGGATATCCTTGACGCTCACCCTGCCGCCCAAGGCATCCTTTTCGATCAGGCAGCGGTGCTCGCGACGGCCATACCTCACGGCCGCATACAGAAGGTCTCAGGTAATTTCTTTGAAAACATCCCGGTCGAGGCCGATGCTTATATTCTGAGAAACATCATTCACGATTGGGACGACGAAGCCGCCACTTCGATTCTCAGAACCTTGAGGATGTCCGTTCCGAGTAATTCGCGGGTGATGCTGGTCGAGTGGCTGATTCCCGAAACACCGGGCTTTCACTTTGGAAAATGGTCTGACCTTATCATGATGACTGCCGTCGGAGGCCGCGAACGGACACGCAGCGAATTCGCGACATTGTTGCGGAGAGCCGGGTTCGAACTGGAGGACACTGTGCCGACTGCCTCTCAGTACACTATCGTCATTGGCCTGCCGTACTGAAACGAGACGTTTCCGCAGGCGCCGGTCTGCCGCGATGGTGGCGTGAACATCCCACTGCGTGTGGGGCGCCGATAAAGAGAAACGGCCGTCGGACATAGGGTGGTTCCGCAGCCGCTCTGGATTGCCAGCGGTTCAGATTGACACAGTGAAGACGCTCTCAGGCGCAATCTGGTGATTTATGTTAACTTCAGGTACTACCGCCCATTGCACCGGAAGGAGAAGCTTCGTATGTTCCGTTATGCAGGATGGCTCTTGGTGAGCGCGCTTTGCGCATGTGCCGCGGACGTGACCTTTTACAAGGATGTTCTGCCCATTTTGCAGAACCATTGCCAGGAATGTCACAGACCCGGTGAAGTGGGACCCATGCCGCTGCTGACCTACAAAGATACACGGCCCTGGGCAACTGCCATCAGAGAAGCGGTGCGGCTACGAAAGATGCCGCCGTGGTTTGCGGATCGTTCTGTCGGACACTTTCGGAATGACCGTTCTCTGTCACAGCAGGACATCGATATCCTCTCGCAGTGGTCGGACAACAAGGGACCAGAAGGAAAGGTAAAAGACGCTCCCCCGCCGCGCGAATGGGTCGAGGGCTGGAACATTGGCAAGCCGGACATCGTCGTCCAGCTACCGAAGGCATATGACATACCTGCCAAGGGAACTGTTGAATACACCTATTTCATCCTGCCGAGTGGTTTCACAAAAGACACCTGGGTGCAGGCCGGTGAGTTCCGACCAGGCAACCGATCCGTCCTGCACCACGCAACAGTATTCTTCAGGGATCCCGATTCGCGCTGGCTGCGCAAGTATCCGGCCGGTGAGTACTTCGTGCCCGCGGAACAAATTGCGCGCGCGAACGCCCCTTCCTCGGGTGCGACGACCAATGCAGGAGCGAGTCTGCTCGAAGAGAGATTTCTCGGGTACGTGCCCGGCCGCCAAGCTATGGTCCTTCCGCCCGGCCAGGCGCGGCTCATTCCCGCCGGAAGCGACATCGTGGTGCAGTTCCACTACACAACGAACGGCAGGCCCGCCACGGATCGCTCCAGCTTCGGACTGGTTATCGCAAAGGAAGCGCCAACAAGGCGCTTCTACACCACCGCCGTTGCCAATGACAAGTTTATTATTCCCGCGGGCGCAGCCGATCACGTTGTACAGGCATCCATGACTCTGCGCGGAGATGCCGAACTAACGGGCTTCTATCCACACATGCACCTCAGGGGCAAGTGGATGGAGTACCGCGCGTTTTATCCCGGCGGACGGAGCGAACTGCTCCTGCGAATCCCGCGATACGACTTCAACTGGCAACTCGTATATGAATTGTCAGAATCGAAGCGGTTGCCGCGCGGAACACGTATTGAGGTGACAGGTGCCTTCGACAATTCGCCCAATAACCCGTACAACCCGGATGCAAAGGCAACAGTTCGGTGGGGCGACCAAAGCTGGGAGGAAATGCTAGCCGGTTTCATCCAGATTACGGTTGATCCTGCTACGGACGTGTTCGAACTGGTCGGCGCGCCGAAAAAATCAACGCAGACGTTGGAGTAGAAACATGGATGTGTGCCGACCGATTCGGTTCGGTCATCCGTTGAGCCGATTATGCTCGGGCCCTCATTGGCCCTGTCGCTGTCGCCGAGCGCGGCAAAGAGGGTCGCATTCGGATAGAACGTCGTTTTCCACTCGTGGTTGCTTTTAGGGCAGAACGGCGAACGCGCAGGCGAACGCGGCTGACTGGGCAGATCGGATAGCGGAGGCATCAATGCGCCTGAAGCCGTAGGAGTAATCCCACAGCGAGCCGCTTGTTGACAGGCGAACACCGAGCTACGCGCTGTCCGAAGAGTTACCGGAAGTGGCAAACGCTTGGCTGCCCGAGTTGACAATGCTGGCGTCATCGGCAGCCAGCGTGATCTGCCCGCGAGCGGCGTCGGTGGCCCTTTGGAGCCAACACCGTTCTCCGGGATCAACATTTCGTATCGCACCGGGACCGGCACGATGGCGCTTTTAGCCTTAGCGGTCCCAAGGCAGATTCATCATGGCTGCAAGTTCGGGCCAGCGCGGGCTGCGCCGCAACTCCGCCGCTGCGAGGTCAAGACAGAGGAAGTCGACTATTACCGGCCAGCGTTGGCCGATCGCATGCGCGGCCCAATCCGCGGCCTGATCGAGTTTCCCAACGATCAAGGAATGCAACATGAAGCCGGCGAAATCGGCGTATGCTTTCTCGTCGCCCAGTCTTTCCAGTATTTTTGCGGCACGATCCTGATCTCCAGTGAGCGCGAGAAGCCCAGCGAGCATGCCTCGCGAGGGCGCATGCCACGGCATGAGCGCCAGTCCTCTTTCAGCGGCAGAAAGCGCTTCGGCGTGCTTCCCGAAGTAGAGGAGAGAAAGCGCGAGAAGGTTCCAGGCCAAGCCGAAGTTCTCATCGTGTTCGAGGATACGGTGGATCTCATCAACCGACTCCGCGGCCCGTCCCGCAGCCCTGAGACCCACCACGAGATTCACTCGGAGATACGGGTTCAATGGGTCTTCGGAGAGCGCGCGCCTATGTACTTCCAGGGCTTCAGGGACGCGCCCAACCACAGCCAAATAGCGGGCGTAGCGGCTGCTCGCCGTCGGAGAGATGCTGCCGTGCGCCATCGCCAGATCAAAAAGCCGCGCCGCTTCCTTCCAGTCGTAATCAAAAAAAGCGGCGTGGTAACCGAGCATGGAAAGGGCTTCCGGCAGCGACGGGTCCACCTGCAGAGCCTTGCGCGCCGATGCCCGTCCCAAGGGCACGGCTTCGCGGGCGGGCATTACCCCCATTACCGCGAATACGTTAAAAAGAAAGCCCAGCTCGGCGTGAGGCAACGCGTAGTCCGGATCCAGGGCGATGGCCAGTTCCAAGTACTCTCTCGCTTTCGCGATTGAGGCGGGCGTTGCCAAAGATGCACTGTGCCTGGCTCTGAGTAGCGCTTCATACGCCGGAAGTCCGGGTGTGTAATGGCGGTGATTCGGGGACTCCACCGAAAGCTTAGTTTGTAGCGCCGATGAGATGGCGGCCGCGATTTCATCCTGCATGGCGAAGACGTCCGACATCTCCCGGTCGTAGCGCTCAGAAAACAGATGGGCGCCATCTTCGGCCGAGATGAGTTGGGCGATGATGCGGACACGGTTCCCGGAGCGACGCACGCTGCCTTCAAGAACCGTGCTGACGCCGAGCGCCGCGGCGATCGCGCGGATATCGACTTCCTTGCCCTTGAAGGCGAAGGCGGAGGTGCGTGCGATCACTTTCAGACCGGGAATCCGCGCTAGGAGGTTAATGATTTCTTCGGTCAACCCGTCGCTAAAATACTCCTGCTCGCTGTCGGATCTCATGTTGGCAAACGGAAGGACGGCAACGGACGGACGGCTGTCGGCAGGTTTAGCCGAAATCGCTTCGAGGGCGACTCGGACCTCCGTCATGGTTTGAAATCGCTGCCCGGGTGCCTTGGCGAGGCATTTTGCGACAACCGGCGCGAGGGGAGATGCGAACGGCGGCGGTTCATCCCGCATCACGGCGCTGAGTACTTCCGCCATCGAACCGCCGCCGAACGCCCGCCTGCCTGAAAGCATTTCATAAACCACGCAGCCGAAGCTGAAAATGTCCGAACGCTCATCGAGAGACCTCCCCTGCGCCTGTTCCGGCGACATGTAGGCGGCGGTGCCGAGAAGCGTGCCTTCGCACGTTTGTGTCGCATCCCCGGCGGTTCCGTTCGTGATCTTCGCGAGGCCGAAGTCCAGCAACTTCGCGCCTTTTGGGGTCACGAGAATGTTAGCGGGTTTCACATCACGGTGGAGGATGCCGCATTTGTGGGCGGCTTCGAGCGCGTCCGCGATTTGGGTCGCGATCCGCAAGGAGTCTTCGAGCGGCAAAGGGCCTGGAGCTTTATCGGACACAGCAGGTTCGCCCTCGATGTACTCCATAACCAGATAGTCGGGACCTACATCGTGGAGGACACAGATATGCGGGTGGTTCAAGGCGGCGATGGCGCGGACCTCCTGCTGGAGTCGTGCACCGTGCCCGTCTTTCAGGATCTTGACGGCTACGATCCGGTCCATGCGGTTATCGCGGGCCTTATACACCTCGCCCATGGCGCCCGCGCCAAGCAGTGCAAGAATCTCGTAGTGCCCGAGTTTGTGCCCTACAGCAAGCGGCATATAAGCGGTCCAGTTAATTCTAGCCAATCAAGCTGCGGGTTGTGCCAGCAGGATGACGCACCACTCGTCCCTTGAGCCCAGGCCATCATCGGTCTGCGGTCCAAGAGGGCCGCGACGGATGGTAAAGAAGCAGTCAGGAAAGGGAAAAGGGCGAGTTCCCAAAACTGTGTTGCGGCTGCCTGACCTAGAGAGGTGATCGACGCGCGGCCGATTATTTTTTGATTGACGTCGTCGAGTTCGACATCGATTGAGTAGTCGGCCCTTTGCTGCCAGTA
>ENA-ORBV01002230-ORBV01002230.1-microbial-mat-metagenome-genome-assembly--contig:-NODE-2230-length-41318-cov-8.093499_pt1 | contig 41318 bp, 31 predicted proteins | sample MGYA00237777_ERZ505514 | MGnify/ENA primary metagenome ERZ505514 (study PRJEB26160, sample SAMN06269048) | microbial mat metagenome | isolation source: Oligotrophic lake microbial mat | place... | reverse complement strand
ATATTATATAATAAATGCTTATATAAAGAATGCGTTAAAATGTTAGACAAAGCAAAGAGAATGGCAATTAAAAATGACAGGGCCGTTTTGTTACTTGAAATTTTGGAGTTAGAAAAATATGTTATTCCTAAAACATTTGATGATGGGAATGAGGAGAGAGTAAATAGGTTAGTTTTAGAGACACAAGTTGTTGCTGAAAGTATTAAAAATATTAATGCGTTCTCAAACCTCTCACTAAAATTGAATTCTTATTATGTTAAAAGAGGATTTATCAAAACAAAAAAAGATTTAGAAAATGTAATAAATTATTTCAATGCCAGTATGCCAAAGTTTTCACTTGAGAAGTTGTCTTTTCAGGAAAAATTATACCTTAATAGTTGTTATGTTGGATTTTATTTTTTTTGTCAAGATTTTAAAAGAGGATTTGAGCATGCTAAAAATTGGGTTAAATTGTTTGAAGAACAACCGGAGATGAAAAGACATAAACTGGAAATGTATATCAAATCATTAAACAGCTTGTTGGCAGTTCAAAACAAGCTCTATAAATACAAAGAATTTTCAGAAACACAAAAGCAACTCATAGCCATTAAGCGCAACAAAAGTTTAGTGCTTACCGAAAACATTAACTTGAATTTATTTAAAGCAATTTATGTACATGAGATAAACCGACACTTTATGCTGGGTGAATTTAAATCTGGAATACGAATAGTGGGCGCTCTAGAAAGTGAGTTGAACAAATTTGTTCCAAAGTTGGATAAACACTCCGTTTTATTGCTGTACTATAAAATTGCCTGTTTGTATATAGGCAGCGGCAATTATAAAATAGCCACTAAGTGGTTAAATAAAATATATAACGAAAAAGAAAGTGATTTCAGAGAAGACATTTATTCTTTTACTAGAATATTGTTGTTAGTTTGCCATTTCGAACTTGGCAACGACTACTTGGTAGAATCAACCATTCGTTCAACTTACCGTTATTTCAGAAAAAAAGGGCAATTGAGTCAGTATCAGAAATACATTTTGCATTTCCTTAAAGATTTGTTTTTCGATGCTACTGAACGGAATTTAAAAAAACAATTCGTTATCTTAAAAAAACAAATGCTGAGGTTGGAAAAGAACAAATACGAAAAACGTGCATTTATGTATTTTGATATTATTTCCTGGCTTGAAAGTAAAATTGAAAATCGTACAGTACAGGAAATTATTAAAGAGAAAGCAGAAAATAAGATTGTTTAGTATGTTACCTCAAAATCTGCAGTCTTTTTGAATCTAATTTTATAAAAATAAAAAGTAGAATTGTAAACGACCACAAAGAAGATCCTCCGTAGCTGAAGAAAGGCAATGGGATTCCAATTACAGGAGCAAGCCCAATCGTCATTCCTATATTTACTGTTAAGTGAAAAAATAAAATGGATGCTACGCCATATCCGTATATCCTACTGAAAGAAGAACGTTGTCGTTCAGCCATAAAAATTATTCGTATGATTAAAAATAATTGAAGAATAATCACAATGGTGCTCCCAATAAATCCCCATTCTTCACCCACTGTGCAAAAAATAAAATCAGTATCCTGTTCGGGAACGAAATTGTATTTTGTTTGTGTTCCTTGCAAATAACCTTTTCCAGCAAATCCTCCAGAGCCAATGGCAATTTTTGCTTGGTTCACGTTGTAGCCTTCGTCCTTTAAATCAACAGTTCCTCTTCCAAGTAAAACATCAATACGTGTTTTTTGATGTGGTTCCATGTGTTCGTAAACAGAGCTTGTTCCTTTTACCATCACACAAGCAAGCAATGCAATAGCAGCTCCTGTGATTATGTTTTTTGTACTACGCTTATAAAATAGCATTGCCATAGCCGAAAGGATAACAATAATGCCATAGAGATAAAAATTATTAACCAACAAAGCAAGAATGAAGAGAATGGCGGCTAGTACGCAAATAATAAGATAGTTTACTGAAAGCCCTTCTCTGTAAAGCATAAGAATAAACGCTGCAAAAACAATTGCCAATCCTGTTTCGTTTTGCAACTTAATAATAATGATGGCAGGAATTCCAATAATAAGTAGGGAGATGAATGTATTTTTATAATCTGCAATTTTAATATTTTGATTACTTAAAAATTTTGCAAGTGCAAGATTGGCAGCAAACTTCATAAACTCGGCAGGCTGAATTCCAAAATCACCAAATCGAAACCAAGAGCTGCTTCCTTTGACTTCTCGACCTAAGAAAGGAACGGCAATGTTTGCAAGGAGTAGAGCGCCAAAAATAAAATAAGCAAATGCAGTATAAAAATTTTCATCAATGATGAGAATAATCAATGCAAGAACTAGTGATGTTCCAATCCAAATTAATTGCTTGCCATATTTTTGTGTGATGTCGGTAATTACATAATGCTCTTCGTTGTATACAGCTGCATAAATATTCAGCCAGCCCATTGTTACTAATAGGAGGTAAGTGAGGACTGTTATCCAATCCACATTGTAAAAAATACTAGTGTTGTTCAGTGACCGCTGCATTTTTTCCTTTGTGTATTAAGTCGGTTTCTAACATTCTTTTTTCTAAATCTGGTCGAGTGATTTCCCCTTTCAGATATTTTTCCATCATCAATCTGGCAATTGGTCCGGCATACGATGAACCCCAGCCTCCATTTTCAATTAAAATTCCAATAGCAATTTTCGGATTGTCTACTGGAGCAAAACAAACAAATACCGAGTGGTCTTTTCCTGAGTTTTGTGCTGTACCAGTTTTTGCAGCAAATGGAATCCCGTCAATTTTGAGCATTGCAGCGGTTCCGCCTTCTACTGCTTTTACCATTCCTGCAATAACAATGTTGTATATGGCTGTGTCTTTTATTTTAGTGTAATGCTTTACTTTGAATTTGTCTAAGATAGTGTCATTCGGATTTCCATCAATTGCTTTTACAATGTGTGGAGTATAGTACCAACCTTTGTTTGCAATAATTGCAACCAGGTTAGCATTTTGCAGCGGAGTAATTCCTAATTCATTTTGTCCGATACCTAATGAAATAACATTACTTGCTTTCCAGTTTTTTCCGAAAACTTTATCGTAATAACCGATACTAGGAACATTTCCTCTTAACTCGTTGGCTAAATCAGAACCGGTTTTTGTTCCTAAACAAAAACTAGTAGCAATATCACGCCAGTTGGCATAAGCTTTCTGCGTGTTGTTATATTTCTTATCGTCAATTACACTTTTAAAAACGTAAGAAAAATAAGAGTTACAAGAAGTACCAATAGCGCCTTCCAAATCCATTGGTGAACCATGTGGGTGACATTTTGGTCGGCCACCCAACGGAGGATAACCTCGTGCACAAGGATATCTAGTCCCTGCAGTCAGCACTCCTTCATTCAATCCAATCAACGCCATCACCAATTTAAAAGTAGACCCCGGAGGATAAGATGCCATTGTTGAACGATTGAACAATGGTTTTCCTATTGAGTCTTGTGATAATTCAACAAAGTTTTTATTTCTTGTTCTTCCAACAAACAAATTCGGATCGTAAGTCGGACTAGTTACAATTGCTAAAATTTCTCCTGTTGATGGATCAATTGCTACAACGCTTCCCAATTTATTTTGCATCAGTTGTTCAGCATATTCTTGTAAGTCGGCATCAAGAGTAGTGGTAAGTGGTTTCCCAGAAATGGCTATTGTATCATACAATCCATTCATGTAACTTCCCATGTCGCGGTTGTTTACATCTTTCATGATGATATGCATTCCTTTTTTTCCACGCAGAACTTTTTCGTAGCTTTTTTCTATACCACTTATCCCTAAATAATCACCTTCTCTATAATAAGGATCTCTTTCTGTTGTTCTTTTGTCAGCTTCACCAATATACCCAAGCATGTGTGCCGCAATTTTTTTCGGATATTTCCGTAATGTACGCGATTGAACAAAAAATCCTGGAAAGCGATATAACACTTCTTGCAAGGATGCATAATCTTTTGGAGAAAGTTGTTTTTCAAAAATAGATTCTTTACGTGGAGAATTCGGAGCCTGAATAGCCTTCTTCATTTTTTTTAGAAACTGCTCTTTTGTAATTCCAAGCAAACTGCAAAAATCCATGGTGTCAATGTTCTTCACATTTTTTGGAAGAACCATTAAGTCATAAGCTGCTTCATTGTAAACAAGCAATTTATTGTTTCTGTCGTAAATATATCCTCTGATGGGAAACTCAGTAGTATAGCGGAAAGCCTGATTTCTTGCATCTAGTTTGTATGTATCGTCTATTACCTGAATATAGAACAAGCGAGAAATGTATATTAGTCCAACCAATATAAAAACTCCGATGATAATAAATTTTCTGTCGGATAGCTGGTTCATTCTTGATCTTTTTTACGCTGAAATAAATACTGACTAATTACAACTAAAAGTAAAGTGAAAATGGAGCTGACAATAACTCTGAAGAAAGTAGAGAAAAATTCGCTGAAGCGAAAAATTTCAATGTAGAATAAAACGAGGTGGTGAAGCACTACCAAAATTCCGGCATAAGAAAGAAACCAAGGAATTCCTAGATATTGGATGCTGGGTTGAGTTCCCAATTCATAACCATCGCGTGGAGAAAATAATTTTAATATACCGGGACGAATGTAAGCCATCAAAACGCAAGCAGCAGCATGCATTCCAGACGTATCATAAAACATATCAATGGTGATTCCTAAAAAAAAGGATGCAACAAGTAATAACCATTTAGGTGTTTCAAATGGTAACATTAAAATAAAAAGTACATAAACAAAAGGATTAATGAATCGTCCAAGTTCAATGTTTTTCACAATGAGTACTTGTACTAAAACGAGTACAAAAAAGCGAATAATATTTCTAATGATGGTGTTTGTCATTTTATTTTATTCCAGCCTCCGTTTTTTTCTCTAATTCCACTTGCTCTTTTCTTAATAAATTTTCAACGATGTACACGTGTGATAATTTTTTAAAATCAGTAGCGAGTTTTACTTTCACTGTGTAAAAAGGTTTAGTAGATTCGCGATAATAACTTTCAACAGTTCCGATTAAAATGTTTTCAGGGAAGAAATTTGTATATTGACTAGTTACAACTGTATCCCCTTTGAGTAAACGAACGTGTGTAGGAATATCATTTAGTGTTGCAAATTCAAAACTTTCTCCATTCCAATTGAGCGGGCCAAAAGAACCATCTTTCTTTAATTTTGAATTGATAATGGTATTGCTGTGTAATAAAGATTTTACGGTACAAAAATTCTCAGATACATTTTCTACGATTCCAACAACTCCATCACTTGTCATGACTCCCATCGTATTGGACACTCCATGCTTTGAACCTTTGTCGAGTGTAAGGAAATTATTTCTTCTGTTTGTGGAATTGTTGACTACTTTCGCATGTGTATAAGTATACTTTTGTTTCTTTACTGTATCGTTCACCGTATATTCTCCATTCACCAGAACTGAAAACGAAAGCAAGTCATGAGAGCGTAATTCAGCATTTTCTTTTGCCAATCGTTCATTCTCGTTTTTTAGATAAAAATAGTGCTGAATGTTTTCAGAAGTACTTAATATGGATGCAGAAATTTGGCTGGAGGAATTTACAAAACTGGCACGTTGAAATTTATTATTTTGAACAAGTATGTAGATGCAAAATGTTTCAAGCAAGAGAAACAAAAAGAAATAATAATTTTTTGCAATGAATTCTACTAGATTACGCATTTAAAGGAAATTGAAGAATTGTTTTTTTAATTTTAATTCCTTAGTCAGCCTGGTTCTCGACTCCGCTCGAACGGACAGTACGATGTCACTTCGAGCGGAGTCGAGAAGGACAATGTCATCAATTCTCTATTTCATCAAGAAAGGGAACTTGTTTACGTTCTTCAACGCAATACCCGTTCCGCGGGCAACAGCTCTTAGTGGGTCTTCAGCAATGTGAACAGGTAATTTTGTTTTTAATGAAATACGTTTATCTAATCCACGTAACATGGAACCACCACCCGCTAAATAAATTCCCGTTCTGAAAATATCGGCAGAAAGTTCGGGTGGTGTCATCTCCAATGCATTCAAAATTGCTTCTTCTACTTTTGAAATCGATTTATCTAAAGCGTGTGCAATCTCAACATAGGAAACATAAATTTCTTTTGGAATACCTGTCATCAAATCTCTTCCGTGCACAGCATAATCCGGTGGAGGATTATCAATTTCTGTCATGGCGGCACCTACTTCAATTTTTACCCTTTCAGCAGAACGCTCGCCAATTAAAATGTTATGTTGTCTACGCATGTACTCTTCAATGTTAGAAGTAAATTCATCACCCGCAATACGAATGGATTTATCACAAACAATTCCACCCAATGCGATAACGGCAATTTCACTTGTGCCACCACCAATATCAATAATCATATTTCCCATCGGTTCTTCCACATCAATTCCAATTCCGATTGCTGCAGCCATTGGTTCGTGAATTAAATAAACTTCTTTTCCTCCTGCATGTTCAGCGCTATCACGTACCGCACGTTTTTCTACCTCAGTGATTCCGGAAGGAATACAAATTACCATTTTCAAAGAAGGTTGAAATAATCTTCTACCCGGATTAATCATTTTGATCATTCCGCGAATCATGTGCTCTGCTGCGTGGAAATCCGCAATTACTCCGTCTTTTAGCGGACGAATGGTTTTGATATTCTCATGCGTTTTACCGTGCATTTGCATGGCTTGCTTACCTACAGCAATTACTTTCCCGCTCATTCTATCAACAGCAACAATAGACGGTTCGTCTACTACTACTTTGTCGTTATGAATAATAAGCGTGTTGGCTGTTCCTAAGTCAATCGCAATTTCTTGTGTTAAAAAATTAAATAAACCCATAGTTCAATTAGATAATTATTTAATTTGAAAATTTGAAAATGTGTTGTTGTGAAATACGAGCCAACTATTTTTTCTAAAATTTCAAATCGGTTTTAATTTTTATTTTTAATTTTTTTGTTTTTCTTTTCCCAGTCACCTAATTACTTAATCACCCAATCACCTTTTTAGTGTTTAAAATGTCGTGTTCCAGTCATTACCATACTTACTCCATTTGCATCGCAATAAGCAATTGAATCTTTATCTTTAATAGAACCGCCCGGTTGAATTACTGCTGATATTCCAACTTTGTGAGCAATTTCTACACAATCAGGAAAAGGAAAAAATGCATCCGATGCCATTACCGATCCTTTTAAATCAAAACCAAAATTGTTTGCTTTTACAATTGCTTGTTGCAATGCATCTACACGAGATGTTTGTCCAACGCCACTTGCGAGCAATTGATTATTTTTTGCTAGTACAATGGTATTTGATTTTGTATGCTTCACAATTTTATTTGCAAATTCCAAGTCACGCAATTCATCTTTTGATGGTGCTGTTTTGGTGGCCGTTTGCATATCTGTATTCGTTTCTGTTTTTAAATCTTTGTCTTGTTCAATCACACCGTTCAATAATGTTCGGAATGATTTAGCAGCAAGTGTTGCATTTTTTTGCTGAAGAATAATTCTGTTTGGTTTTGATTTTAATAATTCAATTGCTTTTACATCGTATGTCGGAGCGATGATGACTTCGCAAAATAATTTATTGATTTCTTCAGCAGTTGCTAAATCAATCTCTTTGTTGGTAATTAACACACCACCAAATGCACTTGTTGGGTCGCCTGCCAATGCTGCTAAATACGCATCTACTAATTTTGGACGAGAAGCAATTCCACAAGCGTTGTTGTGTTTTAAAATGGCGAATGTTGTATCTGTAAATTCAGAGATTAAACTTACTGCAGCATCTACATCTAATAAATTGTTGTAGGATAATTCTTTTCCGTTCCACTTAGTGAACATCTCATCCAAGTTGCCATAGAAAACTCCTTTTTGATGTGGGTTTTCGCCATAGCGTAATACTTTTGCGTCTTGAATGCTTTGTTTGAATGCAACTGTTTTTTCTCCGTTGAAATAATTGAAGATAGCTGTGTCGTAATGTGATGATACATTGAATGCGCATGTTGCCAAATGTCTTCTGTCGTCCAATGATGAAGCCCCTTTCTGTTCAACTAAAATATTGTCATGCAAATAAGTGTATTCATTTTTAGAAGAAACAATCACCACATCCTTGAAATTTTTTGCTGCGGCACGAATCAAAGAAATCCCTCCAATGTCAATTTTTTCAATTATTGATTGCTCTGCAGCACCTGATTTAACAGTCTCTTCAAAAGGATACAAATCCACAATTACCAAATCAATTTCAGGAATTTCGTATTCTTCTAATTGATCGATATCACTTTGTAATTCTCTTCTGCTAAGGATTCCACCAAAAATTTTTGGATGCAAAGTTTTTACTCTGCCTCCTAAAATGGATGGATAAGAAGTTAAGGATTCAACCGGAGTAACAGCAACACCAAGCTTTTCAATAAACTCTTGTGTGCCACCAGTGCTAAATATTTTCACACCCAATGCACTCAGTTGATGAATAACAGGCTCTAAATTATCTTTGTAATACACCGAAATAAGTGCATTTTTTATCTTTTTTGTACCACTCATATTCGATGTAAATTTTGTATTGCAAAAGTATTAATTTTTATCCGCTCTGTGCCTGTTATACGCACTTTGTTGATAAATGTTATTTTTGTTAATAAAGGCAGTTTCAGAGGTTTTTCCAACTCAAAAAAATTACACGTTTTTAGGCAATTTTTTTTGGTACATTTGTAACGTTTCAATTTGATTTTTGAATGATTGTTTTTGGTTTATTAAAGGAAAGTGTTTCGTTTGCCATTGCTTCATTGGTGACAAATAAATTGCGCACCTTTCTGTCGCTGTTGGGTATCACCATTGGTATTTTCGCCATTATCATAGTGTTCACCATTGTTGATTCATTGGAGCAAAATCTTCGCAAAAGTGTGCAAAGCTTAGGAGATGATGTTGTTTTTGTGCAAAAATGGCCATGGACCTTTGGGCCTGATTATCCCTGGTGGAAGTATATGAATCGGCCCGTTCCGGATTATCCTGAGTTAAACAAAATTCTGGAAAAGTGTGATGGGGCGCAATCTGCAGCCTTTCTAATTAGTTCAAGGATTACTATTAAGTACAAAAGTAACAGCATCGAAAGGGTAAATATCAATTGTGCTTCTCATCAATACGACAGAGTTAAAAATTTTGAAATCGCTGATGGACGCTATTTTACAGAAATTGAATCGGCATCCGGTCGACCCGTTGCAGTTATTGGAGATGTGCTTGCAAAAGCATTGTTCCCTAATCAAAATCCGATTGGAGAAATGGTGAAAATAAACGGTGCAAAGGTAATGGTGATAGGTGTTTTCAAAAAAGAAGGGGAAAGCATTTTGGGTGGTAGTGTAGATACCGAAGTGTTGGTTCCGATTAACTATGCGAGGACGTTGATAGACATCAGAAACGAAGATTTGGATCCTCAGATTTTGGTGAGGGCAAAATCAGGAATCAGCAATGATGATTTGATTGATGAGCTCACAGGATTGATGCGTTCTATAAGGAAACTAAAGCCACGATCGGACGATAATTTTGCACTGAATCAAACCAGTTTAATTTCAACTCAGTTTGATAGTTTGTTTGGAGTGGTAGGTTTGGTAGGTTGGGTGATTGGAGGTTTTTCAATTTTGGTGGGGGGGTTCGGAATTGCCAACATCATGTTTGTGTCTGTTAAAGAACGTACTAATATTATAGGGATACAAAAATCGTTGGGAGCTAAAAATTATTTTATTCTTTCTCAATTTTTATTCGAAGCCATCTTTTTGTCGCTGATAGGAGGAACGATAGGGCTCTTGATTGTATTCCTGCTTACCTTGGTGGCTGGGGATTCCATTGGAATGGAGATTGTTTTGAGCAAATCAAATGTAATATTGGGATTCACTATTTCTATATTAATAGGTGTGGTTTCGGGATTTGTTCCAGCATACGGAGCATCACAGTTGGATCCTGTGGAAGCAATTAGGTCGAATTAGTCTTGAGTTGGTAGAACGGAGAGTAGGAGAAGTGTTTTATTATAAACGTCATCCCGTGTCGCGACACGGGATCTCATCATTAGAAGCAGTAGATACAATTAACAGATTCCGTTTCGTAGCACGGAATGATAGTAGGAACAATATGCAATCATCATTTAAACGTCCGGTTCTCCTAACAATCGTCTGTATTCTGGGCTTTATCTGGATTGTCTTTAGTTTTCCTTCGGTGTTTTCGCCCGCTATCAAAAAGATGGGCGACTGGTATCCTGCTTTGTTTGGTTTAATTGTGGCCACCAGCTTTATATCCTATATTGGTTTATGGCACATGAAACGGTGGGGCGTTCAATTGTTTCTAATTACCTTTTTTGTAAAAGAAACCATTTTGTTAGTAGTCAATGATATAAGCATTGCAGGAATTGTGGCTTCCATTCTCTTTGTTATCCCTATGATGATCTTTTATAAACGGATGGATTTGAACTTATAGACTGATTTTCAGCCTGTTGGTCGAAATTTGGATATTCAACCATTATTTTGAGTAAATTTGTAAGCAAAATAGATTAGAATGAGCGCAACTACAAAGCCAAAGATTAAGTTTATCAATAAGGACAAAACGCAATTTTTCAATACCTTAAAAAGTCGCGTTGACCAATACTTCATCGATAATAACATTTCCCAGCACGCCAATACCAACATGGTTTTTAAATCTGTTGTTATGCTTTCCCTATATTTTGTGCCCTATGCATTAATGTGGACGATGGACCTAAGTTATTGGGGCGTTTTGCTTTGTTATGTAGTGATGGGTTTGGGTTTAGCAGGTATCGGGATGAGTGTAATGCACGATGCCAACCATGATGCATACTCTGCAAATCCTTTCATTAATAAAATGATGGCTCAGGCCCTTACATTGGTGGGTGGTGACAATAAAAATTGGAGAACGCAGCACAATGTGTTACATCACACCTATACCAATATTCACGAACACGATAGAGACATTGATAACAAAGTAATTATGCGGTTTTCTCCTGCTGGTAAATACAAAAAGGTTCAGCGCTTTCAGGTGGCTTATGTTTTTGTTTTTTATTCGATTATGTCTTTATATTGGATAACAGCAAAAGATTTCGTTCAGTACATTCAATTTATTAAAGAAGGACAACATCGTGATAGTACCTCTCAAAACATAGTCATTTTACTTCGCTTGATTTTTTGGAAAGCAGTTTATTTTACATACATGTTTGCCTTGCCTATGATTTTCTTAAATATGTCATTCATGCATTTATTTGCTGGTTTCTTAATCATGCACGCAATTGCCGGATTGATTTTAAGCATTGTATTTCAGTTAGCACACGTTGTTGAAGAAGCAAAATTTCCAGAGCCAGACGAAAAAGGTAACATTCAAAATGAATGGGCAATTCATCAAATGGAAACAACAGCTGATTTTTCAAGAGGAAGCTGGTTGATTACTTATTATGTAGGAGGTTTGAATTATCAAACAGAACATCATTTATTTCCTCGCATTTGTCATGTACACTATCCAGAAATTGCACCAATTGTAGAAGCAACTGCAAAAGAATTTGGGGTTCCATATATTTATAATGATACTTTTTGGACAGCACTTAAATCTCACATGAGCATCATTTCCAAATTAGGAAAAAATGATGTAACGTTTACCGCTATTGCGAATAGCATGGGATAGAGAGCAGTTGGCAATTTATCAGTTGGCAATTAAAAAAATTAAATACAAAGCCCCAAGTTTTAAAACTTGGGGCTTTGTATTTAATTTTCTCTCAGCAATTCTCTGCGGTTCCTATGCGTTCTCTGCGGTTAAACTACTTTGTGGCCATCTCCTGTGAAGCTGGAGGTAAATAAGGTTTGTTCAGCGCTATCAAAATTAAGGAGGTTACAACACTTCCAATAATCACCGACAAAAATGCTTTTCTTAAGTAGCTTGTTTTTTCTTCTGCATTAATTGTTTTGTCCGACATATACATTAAAAAATATCCGAAAAATAAAAGGAATACACTTAAACCCAACATAATTGCAGCGCCTGGCCAATGTTGTATTTTAAATAAAATGCCCAAGGCAAATAACGTTAGTCCACTTGCACCTAAGGTATTCATTAAGGTTTTGCGTTCGGAAGGTTCTCCCTTTAACTTTTTTCTTAATAGCATTGGGATAAAAACTAAAGCAAAAGACGCAAGCCCTAAAACAATCATGACTCCAGCTCCTGGCCAGTGCTGAAATTTAAAACTTATTCCTAAATTAAGTACAGAAGCTGAAATGGCCCCAATAATTCCGGTCACATTTTTTCCAGAGTTAGATGATTCTCCAGACTTATAAAGCAAAAAGAAAGGGAGGTAAACACTTAGCCCGAACCCTGCTAATGCCATTATTATTCCAGCTCCTGGAAGATGATTGCTTTTCATTACAACTGTTGAGAACATCAGCAATGCCGCGATGAATCCCACTGCATTTAAATTCTTTTTCATACGATTTGGTTTTTGAGGTGAATACTTTTTGAGGTCATAATGCAGGGATTTGTAAAAAGATACAGTGAGGGGAAAGAATTTTTATACTTGTTGAATTCAAAAGGGTCGCTTCTTTTTTAATGGCTTCTCAGTAAACGCTTTAAATTTTTGTTAATATAGTTTTCTGTAGGTAAGAGCGAACGTTGAATTCGTCTTGCATATGTTATACTATCAATAATCTCTCTCTGCTTCTCTTCGACTATATGTTTTTGTTCTTCAACGATTTTCTTCTGTTGTTCTACAATACTTTTCTGTAATTCAATTGTATGTTTTTGTTTTCGAGTAATTTTTAATGACCGAAAAATGAAAATTGCGAACACGACTACTAATAATAAACCAACCAAAACAAATAGGATAATAATTTTTTGCTTTCTGCTTTTTTCCTCCGATAATGCTTGTTGATTTTGTAATTCTTTTTTATGTTGTGCTTCTGCAACAGCTTCCTTTTTCTCAAAATCAAAAGTCATTTGGCTCTGAATAGTTTTTTTTCGGGTTTCTTCATTGTCCAGACTGTCTCGATATAGAATATATAATTTATGATTTTCATATGCTGTTTTAAAATCCCCTTTTGCACTATCTAATTCTGCTAAATGCATATAAGCATATTTTAAAAATGCTTTAGATCCAACTTCTTTTAGCAGATTTTTTGCTTTAGACAAATACTTTTGAGCTTCAGAGTATTTTTTTTGTTTTATGAAAATAGCTCCAATGCTAGTTACAGATGACCCAATGCCTGATTTGTCCCCAATGGCTTCCCTTATTTCTAAGGCAGCAAAATGGTTCTTTAATGCTTCTGAAAAGTTGCCTTGATAGGAGTAAACTAACCCAATATTTCTATAATTAATGGCCATCCAAGTGTTATTCGCAAGTGTTTTATTAATATCCAAAGCCTCAAAATAATTTTTCAATGCTCTAGGGTAGTCGCCTTGGTCCGCATAAACCAATCCGATGTTATTATATGCACCCGCAATTCCCCTTTCATCATTTATTTCTTTTTTTATTTTTAAACAAGCAACATAATTTTTTAATGCTTCCGGGTAATTGACTTGCTCATGGTAAATGTTTCCTATGTTTAGATAACAGTCAGCAATGATTTTTTTATTCCCGAGTACTTCGGCTATTTTCAAACAAATGAAATAATTTTTTAAGGCTTGAGGGTAATCTCCTTGATGGTAATAAACAAATCCGATGTTGCCATGAGACGTTGCAGTCCCTGTCATATTGTTTATTTCTTCATTTATTTTTAGCGCAAGTTTATAATTGCTAAGTGCTTCAGGGTAATTACTTTTATCCTCATAAAAATAACCCCAATGCGTATAAGTATTAGCTAATCCTTTTTTATAATTAATTTTTTTAGATAACTGAAGCGCTTGATTCAAATATTCTATTGCCTTTTTATCGTCTGTAAATTCAAATTCCAAAAAAAGACTATTAAGAGTATTTACCTTAATGGTGTCGTCTTTTGAATTTTTAAGAGTAGTGAGGAGAGAGTCAATTTTGTTTTGTTGGCCTAGCGAAATGAAATGACATAGACAAAGTGTTATTCCAATAAAATACTTTATTGTTCTTGTCATGATTGTGTTGTCATTTCTGACCGGTAACATTTTATTATTGATAAATGGTTGAAATTCTATTTAAGCAACCAAATTTAGTGTTTTTTAGTAGTATATCAAACAACAACAGGTCTCAATTCCTTCATCGAATCACCAAGGGGTTTAAAATAAAAACACACAATAGTTTTGTATTCACTAGTAGCAAACCACAGGTTTCAAAACATTAATTGCATCATCAATAGATTTTATATTTTCAAATGAAAGAGTAAGTTTCCCATTTGCTTCTTTCATTTTACAAAGTCTTCCATTTTGCTGAACAAACTTCAAGACTTTGGTAAACACTTCACTTTGGTAATAAGGTGATTTTTGATTTTGTAAAAAATAACCTGTCATGCGGTTATTTTTCAACAATAATTTTTCAAACCCAATTTCCATTGCCAACCAGCGTAAACGAATGGTGTGAATCAATTCGAGTGCTTGCTCAGGAACCGGCCCAAAACGGTCTTTCAGTTGAGCTTCAAATTTTGTTAATCCTTCTTCAGAAAAGGAATCATCTAATTCTCTGTATAAATTCAATCTCTCCGTAATGTTGTTTACGTACTCATCCGGAATTAATATTTCCATATCAGTGTCAATCACACAATCGGAAATATATTGACTGTGTTGTTTTTGAGTATATTTTTGTGAGCCTCCTACATTCGTATCTCGCAATTCTTCATGTTCCATTCTTAATTCTAAAATCGCTTCATCCAAAATTTTCTGATACATTTCAAAACCAATCTCATTGATGAAACCACTTTGTTCGCCTCCTAATAAATTTCCTGCGCCACGAATATCCAAATCGCGCATCGCAATGCTGAATCCGCTTCCTAAATCTGAAAACTCTTCAATGGCTTTTAATCGCTTGCGTGCTTCGGGTGTTAAAAGAGAAACGGGTGTTGTCAATAAATAACAAAATGCTTTTTTGTTGGAACGTCCAACACGTCCACGCATCTGGTGCAAATCACTCAAGCCAAACATGTGTGCTTGATTGATGATGATGGTATTTGCATTAGAAATATCCAACCCTGCTTCAATAATTGTTGTCGCCACCAACACATCAAATTCTCCGTCCACAAAATCCATCATTACTTGTTCTAATTTATCACCTTCCAATTGGCCGTGACCGATTGCTACTTTTGCATCCGGACATAATCTCTGAATCATTCCTGCAACTTCTAAAATATTTTGTACACGGTTGTGAACAAAAAATACTTGTCCGCCACGTGAAATCTCAAAAGATATTGCATCGCGAATAATTTCTTCGTTGAAAGTATGCAGCTCCGTTTGCACCGGATAGCGATTCGGTGGAGGTGTATTAATGACTGACAAATCTCGCGCACCCATCATTGAAAATTGTAAAGTTCGTGGAATGGGAGTAGCGGTAAGTGTAAGCGTGTCTACATTTGTTTTAATCGTTTTCAATTTATCTTTAACACCAACACCAAATTTTTGTTCTTCATCAATAATAATTAATCCAAGGTCTTTAAATTTTACACCTTTGCCAACAATTCCGTGTGTGCCAATTAAAATATCAACTTTCCCTTCAGCAACTTTTTCCAATGTTTCTTTTTGTTGTTTTGCAGATCGATACCGATTGATATAATCTACAGTACAAGGTAAATCTTTTAAACGCTCTTTGAATGTTTTAAAATGTTGCAATGCAAGAATGGTAGTAGGAACTAAAATGGCAACTTGTTTGCTATCACATACCGCTTTAAATGCAGCGCGAATAGCAACTTCTGTTTTTCCAAATCCAACGTCTCCGCAAATAAGTCTGTCCATTGGCCATTCGCTCTCCATGTCTTTTTTTACATCGGCAGTCGATTTAATTTGATCGGGAGTGTCTTCGTAAATAAAAGATGCTTCTAGTTCATTTTGTAAATAGTTATCAGGACTGAATTGAAAACCTTTTAACGCTTTTCTTTTTGCGTAAAGTTGAATTAAATCGTAGGCAATCTCTTTTACTTTTTTCTTTGTTTTTTGTTTTAAAGTTGCCCAAGTATTTGTACCGAGTTTATTTATTTTTGGTTCAGCACCTTCTTTACCCGAATATTTTGCAATGCGGTGAAGTGAGTGAATACTGATATTAACAATATCATAATCTTTGTAAACAAGCCGAATTGTTTCCTGAGTTTTACCATTCACTTCAATGGTTTCCAAGCCTCCATATCTGCCTATACCATAATCAATATGTGTAATATAATCTCCTGGATTTAATCCTTTGAGCTCTTTTAAAGTAAGTGCTTCGCTCTTTTTAGAAAAACTACTTTTTAAACGGAAACGATGATAGCGGTCGAAAATTTGATGATCGGTATAGCAAGCAAGTTTTAATTCGTTATCAATAAATCCTTCGTGAAAAGATGCCCAGCCTTCAATAAAAGGAAGCGGGCTTGATTCATTGTTTTTCGCAACCTTCCCTATGTCTTCGAAAATGACATAGAGTCTTTCAATTTGTTTGTGATTTTCTGCAAAGATAATATTGTCATATTTGTTTTTAGTATTCGCATTTAAGTTGTCCAATAAAAAACTAAAATTTTTATTGAAGCTGGGTTGCGGTGAAAAGTTATAAGTAATTGTTTTGGTGGGCGCCAATGAGAAGTGATTTCCGAATTCAACAACTGGGAATCCCAATACTTGTTTGCTAAAAATTTCTTTGTGAACGTATAATTCATCAGGAGGTAATTGAGCAATTACTGAATCGAGCTTGGAAAAAGAATCTTCTGCCAACAGAAATGCCTTTTCAATTCTATCCAATGTCAATTGAAAATGTTTGAACCAAATGACAGAGCTCTCGGGAATAAATTCAAAAAAGGTTTGTCGGCTTTCTTGTAGCAACTTGGTTTGTACATTCGGAATAATGTTGCAATAAGTTACTTTGTGAACCGACAACTGAGTTGTAGGGTCAAAGCTTCTAATAGAATCAACATCATTCCCTAAAAATTCAACCCGATAGGGATATTCATTCGAGAATGAAAAAATATCTACAATTCCACCACGTACTGAAAACTGTCCTGGTTCTACAACATAATCGGCTCTTTCAAAATCGTATTCATTTAAAACATCGGTGATAAAGTCGATAGAAATTTTTTCTCCTTGTTTTAATTCAAGTGTGTTTTTAGTAAGATGAGCTTTTGTAACAACTTTTTCGGTGAGTGCTTCTGGGTAGGTAACAATACAAATGTGTTTTTTGCCTGTATTGATTTTATTTAATACTTCTGCTCTCAATAAAATATTTGCGTTATCAACTTCTTCGTGCTCATATGGCATTCGATACGATGCCGGAAAGAACAGCACATTTTGTTGACCCAATAAATTTTCTAAATCATTGAGAAAATATGCGGCTTCTTCTTTATCGGGAAGAATAAATAAATTTGTTTTGTGAATGTGCTGATAAGCAGAGGCGGCAATGAAAGAAATTCCGGAACCAATGACACTTTTGAGCTGAACGCGCGTAGTATTCCCAGCCAATTCTTGTATTAGAGAAGAATTGTTACTTGACTCTCCGTACTTGCGTAAAATGTCTTCCTTAGTCACAGTCAAGGACTGTTTTATTGTTGAGCATGAACAAAAGTGTTCATTTTTCTTTTCTCACTTTGCAAGCTTTCATACCTTGAATGCTCTTAAAATGGAGAGTAAAGATACAAAAAATAAACCCTCATTTAATTTAATAAATGAGGGTTTTGAGAATATTTTTATTAAGTTCTTTTTTGCCAAATTTTTGGTTCTCTTTTATTATGAACTATTGCAGCTACTAGAATGCTTTCGTCTTCAATACGGTAAACTATTTTGTAGGGAAATTTTCCAGTATTTGCTTTGCGATAATTTTTATAAACTTCTTGAAACAAAAATGGGTTAAGAGCAATTATTTGTAGTTGTTCTTCTAGCTCATGAATAAATTTTCGACTGATGTCATTGTTTTCTTTTCCATACCATTCAATAATTTCTTCAATGTCTTTCTCTGCAGTGGAAGCAAGAATTATTCTATAAGTCATACTTTTTGATGATGGAAGACTTTACTTGTTCCCAAGTTTTTGTATTGTCGGGATTTTTTTTGTATTCCTCCCAACGTTCTTCAATCATTTGAATTTCTGTTTCGCTTAATTCATCATTAGAAAGTGACTTGTTTGCTGGGCTGATTACAACCACAATATCAACATCGGATTCTGACAATTGAGTTGGAATGTCCAATTTTAGAATTCCATCTTTATCTATATGACCTTTATGATTTATAACTTTCATTTTCTGATGTTGTTTATCAAATTTACAATAAAATTATACCTTCTCCGTCAAAGAATACTTTTTCATGTAATCGCAAGCTAAATCCACCATATCAGCAGAACCCAAGAACAATGGAGTACGTTGGTGAAGTTCTTTTATATCTTGTTCCATGATTCGTTTGAACCCGTCAGTTGCTTTTCCGCCAGCTTGTTCTAATATAAATGCCAATGGATTACATTCATATAACAAACGTAATTTCCCTTTCGGAGATTTTGCTGTAGTTGGATAAATATAAACACCACCAGTAATTAAATTTCGGTGAATGTCGGCAACACCAGAACCAATGTAACGAGAAGAGTAGGGGCGATTAGTAGCATCGTCTTCTTCCTGACAATATTTAATGTATTTTTTTACTCCTTCAGGAAAATGAACATAGTTTCCTTCGTTGATAGAATATGTTTTTGCTTGTTTTGGAGTTTGCATATTTGGGTGAGACAAACAAAATTCTCCAATAGAAGGATCAAGTGTAAACCCGTTTACGCCTTTTCCTGTTGTATAAACCATCATACAAGATGAACCGTAAATCACATATCCTGCTGCAATCTGTTCAGTACCGCGTTGCATAAAATCTTCGTAGGTTCCTGGGCCAGTTAAAGATGTTCTTCTGTAAATAGAAAAAATGGTTCCGATAGAAACATTCACATCAATATTGGAAGACCCGTCCAAAGGATCCATTGCAACCACATATTTAGCATTTTTAGAAACTTCGTTGTCGATAATGATAATGTCTTCATTTTCTTCAGAAGCAATAGCACAACATTCGCCACCAACACTTAAAGCAGCGATGAATTGTTCGTTTGCAAAAACGTCCAATTTCTTCACATTTTCACCCTGTATGTTGATTTCGCCCGCATCACCCAAAATATCTGCTAAACCAGCTTTTGTTACCTCTCTATTCACGATTTTTGAAGCAATGGCAATGTCTCTCAAAAGCCTTGATAATTCACCTTTTGCATAAGGAAAATCTGCTTGTTTTTCAATAATAAATTGTCCTAATGTTCTAACTCTACTCATTTTTTGTTTATTTTGAATTTACACAAATATCGCAATATTTTTGGATGATTAAAACCAAAGAATTAAATAACTTTACAGCCATGAATATTAGCATCAGAAAAGGGTTTAAAAGTGATTTGCCACAAGTATTGGGTTTAGTGCAAGAATTAGCGACTTATGAAAAAGCACCTGATGAAGTAGCTGTTACCATTGAAGAAATGGAACGTGATGGGTTTGGTGAAAATCCTATCTTTCAGTATTTTGTTGCAGAAGCAGATGGTAAAATTGTAGGCATTTCTCTTTATTACATCAAATACTCAACTTGGAAAGGGAAGTGCGTTTTTTTAGAAGATATTATTGTTACGGAAAGTTATCGTAAATACGGAATTGGGAAAAAATTATTTGATGAAGTAGTGAAAGTAGCAAAAGAAATGAAAGTTCGCAGAATGGAGTGGCAGGTTTTGGAATGGAATGAACCAGCAATCAAATTTTATGAAAAAGTAAATTCACATTTTGATGGAGAGTGGGTGAACTGTAAGTTGAGTGGAGAGCAGATTGCGGATTACAAATTTTAATTTTAGTCAGTTCGAGCAGAGTCGAGAACAAAAGGAATTTAGATTTAAAATGTGTCCTTCTCGACTCCGCTCGAAGTGACTAATAGAAGTTGAATAAATTCAATTGAATATGAAAGTTTTTAAATTCGGTGGTGCTTCCGTAAAAGATGCAAAAGCTGTAAAAAATGTAGCAGAAATTTTAAAAGGTTTTCCAAAAGAAAATATTTTGGTGGTTGTTTCGGCAATGGGAAAAATGACCAATGCTTTGGAGCGATTAACGGATGCTATTTTTTACCCTGCAAAAAATGTGGACGATAAAAAGGAAGATGCACTTACAATTTTAGCTGAAATAAAAAAATATCATTTCGATATCATCGCAGAATTATTTCCATCGAAAGATAATCCTATTTATAATGAAATCAGTAATACGTTTGTGGAGCTGGATTGGGCGGTAGAAGATACTCCAACCGAAAATTACAATTATGAATATGATAAGATTGTAAGCATAGGCGAAATTGTTTCTACTAAAATTGTGAATGCATATTTGGTGGAAGCTGGAATAAAAAGTATTTGGAAAGATGTGAGAGATTTTATTCAAACTGATAACACTTATCGAGAAGGAAAAGTGGATTGGGAATTAACTCAAAATGTAGTGAACAGTGAATTGGTTCCACTATTTAATTCCCCCGGAGTTTACCCAGAGCGGAGTCGAAGGGAAGGGGGCAAGGGGGATGAATCGACTATTATAGTCACTCAAGGATTTATTGGAGGAACATCCGAAAATTTTACTACTACATTGGGTCGTGAAGGTTCGGATTACACGGCAGCAATATTAGCCTATGCTTGCAACGCAGAAAGTGTTACCATTTGGAAAGATGTTCCTGGTGTATTGAATGCTGATCCGAAATGGTTTGACGAGACAAAAAAGTTAGATCAACTTTCCTATCAAGATGCAATTGAATTGGCTTATTACGGAGCGACTGTTATTCACCCGAAAACAATCAAACCTTTGCAGAATAAAAAAATTCCATTGTTGGTGAAATCATTTTTGAACCCAGCGGAGAAAGGAACAGTTATTAGTGAGCTGCAATCTCCCTTGCCTATTCCTTGTTTTATCTTTAAAGTGAATCAAGTATTGATTTCTATTTCTCCCAAAGACTTTTCTTTTATTGCCGAAGATAATTTTAGCGATATTTTTAATTTGTTTTCCGAAAAACAAGTAAAAGTAAATGTGATGCAAAATTCTGCGATTAGTTTTTCGGTGAGTGTAGATGCGGATGAACGCAAACTTCCTGATTTAATTAAAACACTTCAGAAACAATATCGAGTGTTGTATAATGACAATCTCGAATTAATTACTATTCGTTATTACGATCAAGCAACAATTGATAGAGTTACGATTGATAAAATAGTGTTGTTGGAAGTGAAGAGTAGATATACGGTGCAGATCGTAGTTAAGCCCTTTGCTTAATTAGTTTTTAACCCGTCAATTCGAGCGGAGTCGAGAACAAGGGATTTAGAATTCGAATTGCCTATTCTCGACTCCGCTCGAATTGACAGAAAGCTTTCGTTTATTGTAACGCTAAAATCTTCTCCGCAAGGATCATAGCAATTTTTTCATTGCTTTCATCCGTCCAACCCGCTATATGTGGAGATAAAACAACTTTATCCGATTGAATCAGATATTGGAACGCTTCCGGGAATTGATTGGTGTCCAATGCTTCAAATGAAAGCATTTCGTATTCTAAAACATCTAAACAAGCTCCCAATACTTTTTCTGACTTTAAATTTTTAACGAGGTCGGAGGTGTTTAAACATTTTCCTCTTGCAGTATTTATGATGTAAATATTTTTCGAAAATTTATTAATGAACGAATCGTTGATCAAATAATTTGTTTCATCTGTTAAAGGAACATGTAAACTTAATACGTCTGCATTTTTGAAAATATCTTCAAGAGTAGTTTCTTTAGTGAGATCCGTTCCGAAGTCCTTTTTAAACTTATCGTACACCAACACATTCACTCCAAAACCTTTTAATCTTTCTGCGAAAGCACTTCCCATATTTCCATACCCAATAATTCCAACTGTCTTTCCCATCAATTCCACACCACGATTTCCTTCACGGATCCACTTTCCTTCGCGTACTTCTTTGTTGGCTCTGAATAAATTATTGAACAATCCCAGCAGCATTCCTATTGTTTGTTCAGCAACTGCATCTTTATTTCCTTCGGGTGCATGTAAACATTTTATTCCTTTACTTTCTGCATAAGCTACATCAATGTTTTCCATTCCCGCTCCGGCACGAGCAATGAATTTAAGATTGATTGCTTTGTCGATAAATTCCTTTGTGATTTTTAATTTACTGCGAATAACAATTCCATCGTATAGGTGAATATTGTTTTCAATTTCTTCTTTTGTCCAAGAATAGTTCAAGTCACAAGTGTTCCCTGCTTTGATAAGCATTTCGTGAAGCAAAGAATGATTGGAGTCTATGAAAAGGATCTTCATTAAATGGATGTTTTGTAATATCAAATGTAAAAAAAAACAGGGAACTGAGCCCCTGTTTCTTAATATTAATGTTTCCGCTCTAACACTTCGACTACGCTCAGTGTGACGGTTGAATGTTATTTTTGAATCACAACTTGTTTTGTGATAACAGTTGATCCTGTTTCTAATTTGTAAGAATAAACTCCTGAAGCCAAAGTGCTGATGTCAACAGTTGTAGTAAACAAGCCTGCAGGAGCAGTCATGTCGGCTACCAGCATTACTTGTTGTCCAAGTGAATTGTATAATGCTAATTTTATTTTTTCAGATGAACTGAATGTATAATTCATAGTTAAGCTACTGTTAGCGGGATTTGGGAATGTAACAAAAGCATCTGCAGCATTATTTTCTGCAATTCCTACACTGCCTGAAACGCTAATGGTTCCTGCATAAGGCATTTTATTAAATGCAGTTGCAACAACATCAATTGTTCCTAGTGTAGCAGAAGGAATAGTAATAGTAGCAGAAGTTCCGTTAGAAGTTCCGGTTCCTAAGATCACGCCTGCTTTTGATAAACAAACAAGAGCATTAACAGTATTGTTACTTACAACAACAGATGTTGTACCTGCTGGCACAGAACCAAGATGACTTGTAACCATTGGAGTAGGAGTATTTGTAAATACCATTACAGAAGGGTCTCCGAAAAGATTCCAAGTATCTGTCATTTCATCTCCGGCTGCACCGTAGGCGTCATTCATTTGCATGCAACCATTCATTGACAAGCCGCCAAATGTACGTTTGATATTTCCTGCTGCACTTTCTACTAGAATATTCACCATTGCATCTTGTCCTTCCATAGGAGGGTTCCAGCTTTGATTGATGGTTGCCATTAAGGTAGCCAAAGCACCTTCCGGAGCAGCAGGTGTTCCTGCACGCAACCAGCCTTCAGCAAAACAGGTTGTATTTGTTACGAAGTTTCCATTTACACAAGCAACCGACCAGATAAAAGGATGAGCAGTAGTATTATTTAATGTAGTAATGTTTGTTGTTGAGTAACCTGAAGTAGCGAAAGAGAAATCGCTGCCGTGACCTGTGTAAGTAATAATACCAACTCCAGCATCTATTTGTGATCCAATACTTGCAGCAGTAGGATTACCTGCAAGATCAAGTCCGCCTTGTGAGCCATCAAAATTTTCTGAAATGTTGTTATATGTGTATGCCAACATTTGTGAACGTAAACCGCGTTGGTGCTCGTAATCCATTTGGCTATCATCTCCGGGACCTTGATCCGAAGCAATTGCAATTCCTTTTTTATACCATGCTGCACCCGCTTGTGGAGTTTGCTCATAATTTACAGTACGATTCACCATAATTTGTACATGTGTATTTGTAGTAGCAGAAAAACGTCCGACAAATAATTCAGGATAGGAGTCTGCACCGCTTAAATAACCATAGCTGTTATCTGAATCACCTGCAACAACAACTGGAGAAGGGATTTCTGCTGCATCTCCAACTAATAAAACATATTTTAAAGTAGGATCACTTGCGTAGTAGTTTGTGATATATGTTTTTATTGCAGCAGCAGTTGTTCCGGCTACTGATTTAAGAACCAATTGTGTTTTAATACCTTTTTTGTTTTTCCACGTAACGAATGATGCCATGTCAGGAGCAAATGAATCGAAACAAATTATTAGCATGGATCCGCTTTCTGAAACAGGAACAAACATTCGATTGTCTGAAGGATAATTGATAAACTGTCTTTTGTAGATAGCCTCAAATTCATTGTCAGAAATTTTTTCAGACGTAATTCTTTCGAATGCATTTTCTCCACCCGTTGGGTTTTGTACACTAACGGAAACAACTATATCCGTGTAAACGCGCAATGTTTTTGTAATAGGATTGTACTGAAAAGGACAAACGCTTATAGTTTGTGCTCTGTAATCTCTTAATATATAAGGAGAATTTAAGTTTGCTATGCTAGCAGGATAAAAACTGTTTTGACCATACATTGTTCCGTAAGTGAAAGCAACATTTGCAGGATCAATATTTCTTTTGAGATTTCCTTTTGATGGAGCAATTTCAATTCCGGTTAGATCATAATAATTGCTAGACACAATACTGATTGCCATCTTCGCGAAATCAGGAATGATTAGAGAAGTAGTTAACTTTTCCATGTCAGGCGCTCCTTCTATAAGTAGAGATGTGCCTTTGTCGAGCATTACAATTTGCGAAACTCCTGCAGGAGTTGTTACGTTTTTAAATGTGGGACTACCAGGTGTGAATTGAATTGTTGTAACACCATTATCAGTGTTTACTAATTTAATTTTGGTAGATGTTTCTGCTATTGCTACAGTTGTTGCAATAATCAAAGAAAAGAGGGTAATGATTTTTTTCATTGGTCGTTAGATTAGTTTAGAGGATAACTAAATTAGACTAATCGAAATGAAAAAGCAAGTAAAAAATGAGAAATACTTAGGAGTCGAACAGTGAAAGGATCGAAAATTACATCAAAACACTGCCCAAAAGTACTGATGCGACAGAGAAATATATGATTAAACCCGTAATATCGACAAGTGTAGCCACAAATGGAGCAGAAGAAACCGCAGGGTCAAAGCCAAAGCGCTTTAGAATGAGTGGGAATAAAGAACCGATGATGTTTCCCCAAAGCACAACTCCCACAAGTGATGTTCCTACAGTAAGAGCAATTTCCATCCAATGCGGACCATAAATACTTGTAAATTGGGACCAAACAGCCACTCTTAAAAATCCAATAATTCCAAGTATCAATCCCAAGATCAATCCAACTTTAATTTCACGGTTCATGATGGTCCACCAGTTACGAATCGTAATTTCCCCCAAAGCCAAGGCACGGATGACTAGAGTGGAAGCTTGAGAACCTGTATTTCCTCCGCTGGATATAATTAATGGAACAAAAAGAGAAAGGATAACCACTTTGGCAATTTCATTTTCGAAAAAGCCCATTGCAGTTGCTGTTAATGTTTCGCCTAAAAATAAAATCACCAACCAGCCAGCACGTTTTTTCAAAATTCCTAATATAGAAACGTTCATGTATGGTTCATCCAAAGCTTCCATTCCTCCCATTTTCTGAAGGTCTTCCGTTTCTTCTTCTCTTCTTACATCTACAACATCATCAACAGTAATTCTTCCAACCAATCTGCCAAGTGCATCCACAACAGGCAATACAACTAAATTGTATTTATCCATAATGTTTGCAACTTCTTCAACATCCGTATTTGTTTTTACGGAAATAACTTTAGCATCATAGATGTCAGCTATTTTAGAATTAGTAGGAGAGATAACTAGCTTTTTTAATGAAAGAAGTCCAACTAATTTTTCATCATCATCTACAACATAGATGGCGTAAATATTTTCTACAGCATCTGCTTGAGCACGAATTTCACGAACACATTCAATGGAGTTACTGTTTACATGTACACGTACCAACTCGGTAGCCATCAAACCACCAGCTGTATTTTCATCGTAATTTAATAGTTCAACAATGTCGCTGGCTTGTTCACTATCTTCCATGTGCGACAACACTTCATCTTGAACAGAATCCGGTAATTCAGCGATAACATCAGCCGCATCATCTGAATCCATGTTATCAATATGTTCTGCAATTTCTTTTGAGGTGAGTGATGCAAGAAAATCTTCACGAACATCATCATCCAATTCAACCAAAACATCGGCTGCAATTTGTTCATCCAATTGCGAATAAACATATTTGGCTTCTTCAATTTCTAGTTCATTAAAAATAACGGCAATGTCAGGCGGGTAAAGCTCTTTGAAGTGCTCAACGACAAATGCTCCGTTACGAGCACTGATGGCTTCACGGAGTTTTTGTAAAAATTCGTCTGTTAATTTAAATTGCATTTTCTTGTAATGCTGAATTTATTTCAGCAACTTCGGTGGCAAAGGTAAGATTTATCCTTATTGGAGCGTAGGTTTAGCACAAATTTAAACTTCAACCATATTGGTAAGTGCAACAAAGTCGGCAACCGATAATTCCTCGGCTCTTTGTGTTAGATATTTATGGTCTAAAAATTCAGGTTTTAATTTGAATGCTTTGATAGAATTTCGCAATGTTTTTCTGCGTTGATTGAATCCGGCTTTCACCACTTGCTTGAATAATTTTTCATTGCAATCCAATTGCTGAACAGCATTTCTTGTTAAACGAATAACTGCAGATTGAACTCTAGGTGGAGGATTAAAAACAGATGCATCTACTGTAAATAAATATTCAATATCATAAAATGCCTGAAGTAAAACACTTGTAATTCCGTATGTTTTATTTCTGGGTTTGGAGGCAATGCGTTCTGCAACTTCTTTTTGAAACATCCCAACAACCTCGGGGACCTGATTTTTATGATCAAGCACTTTAAATAAAATTTCAGTAGAAATGTTGTAAGGGAAATTTCCGATTACTGCAAATGGTTCGTTGTTAAATAAATTATCAAAATTCAATTTTAAAAAATCGCCTTCAATGATTTTATTTTCAAGAGAAGGAAAATTTTGCTTCAAATATGCAATGGATTCTCTATCGATATCAATGATGTGAGTTTCATAAGCCGTTTCCTGAATCAAATATTTAGTAAGAACGCCCATTCCTGGTCCTACTTCAATCACTTTTTTATATTGAGAAAAATGCTTTAAACTTTTTACAATATTCAGAGCGATGGTTTCATCTTTCAAAAAATGTTGTCCTAAATGTTTCTTTGCTCTTACTTGATCATTCATGGTTTTTGCTCGCAGATTCCGCAGATTTCCGCAGATTTTTTTATTTTTAAAATAGTACTCTAATTTTTTCTGCGTGTATCCGCGTGATCTGCGAGACACTTTTCTGCAGATGTTATTTAATTACCTCTAATAAAGTTCTAAACGCTACAAATTTATTTGCGTATTTATCTGCTACATCTTTTTGTAAACGAGGCGCATGTGTGCGTTGATATTCTTCCAGATCTTGCATATTTTTTGCAGTATATTGAAAGGAGTAAGTGATGCCTTGTTCTTCGTCCACTAATACTTTACACAATTTGTTTTCAATAAAAAAACCTGTTGCCATTACATCTGGAATATGTTTTGTTTTCATCCAGTGTAACCACTCATCGTGTACATCTTTATCGATGTTTACTGTTACGTTGTAAATAATCATACTGCGAATTACGAATTTTAACGAATTACGAATCTGTGTTTGTAATGCGTTTTGTTAATTAATACTATCTCCTCTTAATCTTCTGAATCTTTTTCTCGCTTCAACCACATATAAACTATCAGAATATTTTTCTAGCAGTTGTTGGTAAAGTTCTTTTGCTTTTTCAATATTTTTAAATTGATTTTCGTTTAGGTCGGCTAATTTAAACAAGGCGTCATCACCTAAAATGTCATCGCCATAATTTTTTAGTAGTTCTTCGTACAATTCAGCCGCTTTATCGTATTGCATTTTTTTTATTGCAATCTGTGCTTTTTTGTAAACGATATCATCTGCAAGCGCATGATTTGGATATGTTTTGTTTAGTGAGTCGAAAAGGATAAGTGCTTTGTCATCTATATTTCGGAAAGAGAATAAATCTGCCATTGCAAACAAAGCTAGTGGAGCTTCGTTTGTATCAATTGCTAATGCGTCACTGATAATTAATGATAACTGCAAAGCATCGTTTGAGATTAATTTTGAAGTTGCACCTTTTAATACTTCGAGCTGTGCTTGTGCCCATTTAAAATCTGCGGTATAATAAGAGATCCTTGCGACTCTAAATTTTGCTTCTTGTCCGATTACATCATACTTAAATGCTTTTTCAACTTGTGAATAACGCAAAGATGCTTCCCAGATATCGCCTGTCATCAATAATACATCAGCCAGTTCTAATTTGCATTCTGCTTGTGTGATGGCTGCTAATTGAGGCATGTTAATCGCTTCTTCCAAAAGTGCTTTTGCTTCATCTGTCTTATTCAAATAAAATGCTTGAAGATGTGCTAGATTTTTCAATAAAGGAACAGTGCTCGAAGATTTTCCTAATTCTGAAATAGTGGTGTTGTAGTTTTTTTCAAGTTCAGTTAAATCCAGTGCTGTGTAATTTCCTTTGGAAACTATTTTTTGATAATAAACATTTAACAACTCCATCCGAGCATACGAATAGTAATATACATCAGGTCCTTTTGCAATTACATAATTGTATGCTTTGATAGCAACATCATATGCTTCGTTTTGTGCAAACAGTTGCGCCAAAGCCATTACGCGATTGCCTTCTTCTTTTTTTCTTTTATCAAGCGCTTTCCCTTGAACAAATGCGCCTTCCCAATCTTTCATCTGAATTTGCATCCAGATTAATAATTCCGACAAAATTGTTTTATCCGGACTTTTAGAAATACGTTTTAAGAGTTCGGTTTTTAATAATTCATTTTGTTTCTGATCTCCATCATTTCCAAAACTGGTTTGCAATGCATTTTGAACGCTTTGGATGTAGGAATCCTGTATTTCTAATACATCCAAATATTCGTTGATCATGGATGTGCGATCTCCTAAAGTGTTATATACCTCCGCTAATTCAAAACTGAAAGGGTAATTGTTTTGAGAAATTTTTCTGCCTTTTAAATACGCTGCAATTGCAAAATTGTGCTGACGAAGAGTGGTAAATGCATTAGCTACGGCAAACACTTGCTCGTCATACTTAATTGCTTTTACAGCCGACTCCCAAGTTGATTTTGCTTTTTCAACATCATCTGCTCTGAAATAAACATTCCCTAAATCAACAATGTAATTTGGCGCGTCTGGATTTTGTTTGATTTGTTTTTTTGCAATTTTTTCCGCCTTCTTAAAATCTTTGGTTTCTAAAAGACAATTTAAATAAGGAAGATAAAAAACCTGAGGAGATTTTTTATTGTAAAGCTTTTCATAATAATCCAAAGCTTTATCAAATTCTTTGTTTTGATAAAATTGTAAAGCAAGTTGCTCATCTGCTCCAGGCTGCGCAAATGTGTGAATTTGTACAAGTACAAATAAGAAGAATAATATCTGTTTTAGGTATTTCAATTTTAAGTCTAACGCTTTTTTATTTTGATTCTTGTGTCTTTTGTTTTGATTCTAGTTTTTATATCCAACTATTTCCAACACCACTGCTTTCGCCTCAATATCTGTTCCGTTCTGTAAAGTTACTAAACTTCCTTCTCTTAAATGCTCACCAAATCCAACGGGTGCATAAAGTACTGCATTCAGAACTGCTGTTTGGCCTTGTTCTATTGGCTTTTTATAGAGTTCTATCTGGCATTCGGTGGAGTAGCTTTTTGCTCCTTTTACATAGGCTTGTGGACGATAAATACCCATTAACTCGTATTTGCTCAGATTTTCAACCAACAGTTTTACTATGAGGTATTTTTTATGGTAAATCATTTTTTGAAAATATCGGGTTTTCGCAAAGGTCATTTCGTCCTTGATACGGAATCGAATCCTAAAAAGCAGATGCCGCCCATTCGACTACGCTCAGGGTGACAGCACAGCATGACGTTCCTTATAAATGTTTCAGGATTTCCTTTTCAACTTCTTCACTGTCCCACTTTTTATCAATATCAGTCATCGCCATAATCTTTTGCATGATGACTTCTTGTTTTTGTCCTTCTTTTAATGCTGTGGAATACCTTATGTGCGGACTGTAAGTTACCATCGAATAGAGTGGAATCCATTTGTCGGGATGTTTGTTGCTGAAGTGTGCTTCAATTTTCTTTTGCAATAAAAATTTTGGGTCCGCAGTTTTGTCGCGCATCTCAATAAAGTTAGCAACAGCTAAATCAGCAATGGCATCACCATCGGGTTTGCGAAGTTGTTCGTACTCTGGAAATATTTTTGTCCAATCATCTTTGTGTTTGTCAATGAGTTGATTCAACACCACACAATCTTCAAATCCACAATTCATTCCTTGTCCAAAAAATGGAACAATAGCATGAGCAGCATCTCCAATCAATCCGATTTTATTATCAAAAGTCCAAGGAAAACATTTTACAGTTACTAAAGAGGAAACAGGATTGTTCATGAAATCATCCAGCAGTGTTGGCATCAATGGAACCGCATCCGGAAATTCTTCTTCAAAAAATTTCTGCACTTGTTCGCGTGTTTTGATAGTGGCAAATGATTTCTCGCCTTCAAAAGGAAAAAATAAAGTACAAGTGAAATTGCCATCCATGTTTGGCAAAGCAATCATCATAAAACTTCCACGAGGCCAAATGTGTAATGCGTTTTTTTCTAATAAAAACTCTCCGTTTGGTCCAGGAGGAATGATTAACTCTTTATAGCCTGCAGAAATGTAATGTTGGTTGTATTCAAAACGATCGCTGGAAAGTTGCAAGTTTAAACGTGATACAGCAAATGCTCCGTCCGAACCAAACAGTAAATCACTTTTTGAGGTGCTAGTTTTTTTTGTTTCTGCATTTTCGAAATGTGTTTCTAAATTTGTTCGATCGATAGTAGTACAACGTTCGTTAAAATGAATTTTTACATTTTCTTGTTGCTCAGCCAAATCCATTAAACGCATATTAATTTCAGCCCGCGAAACGGAGTAGATGGCTTGATTGTCTTTGCCATAAGGTTGATGAACGGTAGAGCCATCTTTATGATGAATGGCGCGTGCATACATCGGAATCGCAATTTTTTTTATTTCATCTGCTATGCCAACTCCTTCCAATCCTTTCCAGCCTCTGTCGCTCAAGGCGAGATTGATGGATTTTCCTGCAGAGATGTTTGCTGTTCTCATATCTGGTCTGCGTTCAAACAAATCAATTTTGTATCCTCGCTTGGCTAAATAAATAGAAAGCAATGAACCAACTAATCCCGCTCCGATAATGTTTACACTTTTACTCATAGGTCTTTTTGTTTCAAATAAATGCAATTGTTTTAGAAAATAGGATGATAATTATCATTTCTAGCTTTTCTTTTTTTTAAAATTCTTACAAAGCAACTTTTAAGATCTCCCCGAACCTGAAAACATCTTCAAATGAATTATACAAAGGAACGGGTGCGCAACGAATCACATTTGGTTCGCGCCAATCCGAAATTATTCCCGCTTCGGTTAATTTGTTAAACAATTCTTTTCCCCTTCCATGTGCAACAATTGAAAGCTGGCAACCTCTTTGCTTTTTATCCCTCGGAGTTATGATTTCTAATTTTACATCCAATGATTTATTTATTTCATCAACAATAAATTCTAAATAGCCTGTTAGTTTTTCAGCTTTAGCAACAAGCGCATCCATTCCTACTTCGTTAAAAATATCCACAGATGCTTTGTGAGCGGCCATGGATAATACTGGCGCATTGCTCATTTGCCAAGCTTCGGCAGTTGGCATAGGAACAAATCCTTTTTGCATTTTAAAACGGGTTTCTTTATCATGTCCCCACCATCCTGCAAAACGAATAATTTCCGGTTTGTTTAAATGGCGTTCGTTAATGTACGCTCCGGCAACACCACCCGGACCGGAATTCAAATATTTATAACTGCACCAACAAGCAAAATCTACATTCCAGTTGTGCAATTCCAATTTTAAATTTCCTGCAGCATGTGCTAAGTCGAAACCAACAATTGCTCCGATTTTATGTCCAGCCTCCGTAATACCTTTCATATCGAACACTTGTCCGTTATAATAGTTCACACCACCAATCATAATTGTTGCAATTGAATCTTTATTTTTTTCGATAGCAGCTAAAATATCTTCGTGACGAATGCAAACTTCTCCTTCGCGTGGAGCAACTTCAATAATTGCTTCATCTGGATTTAGGCCGTGAAACTTCACTTGTGATTCCAATGCGTATTGGTCGGATGGAAAAGCTTTTGCTTCACATAAAATTTTGTAACGTGTTTTTGTAGGACGATAAAAACTCACTAAAAGCATGTGAAGATTTACAGTCAATTGATTCATCACCACGACTTCTTCAGGCTTTGCTCCAACTATTTTTGCAACAGGTTCAGCAAATTTTTCATGATAAGATAACCAAGGATTGCGAGAATGAAAATGTCCTTCTACACCAAATGTCGCCCAATCTTCCAGTTCATTTAAAACATAATCCTGAGTTGCTTTGGGTTGCAAGCCCAATGAATTTCCTGTAAAATATACTGTTTCACGTCCATGCATCATAGGAAAATAAAATTTCTCTCTATAACTTTTTAACGGATCAGCAGCATCCTGTTGTTTGGCAAATTCTAATGTGTTAATATAATTCATAAAAGTTCGTTGATTGTTTTCAATATTTTTCCAACCTCAGATTCGTAAATTCGTTTTAATTCGCTATCCGTACACCTCAAAGATATATATTTGCATCCTAATATTTTCAATTATGAAGAGAGAAAAATCAGAAGCTTTATTTGAGAAAGCGAAAAAATATTTTCCAGGTGGTGTAAATAGTCCAGTGCGTGCATTTCGCTCGGTTGGAGGCACGCCATTGTTCATCCAAAAAGGTAAAGGTTCGCACATTTGGGATGCCGATGGAAATGAGTTTATCGATTATTGTGGTTCTTGGGGTCCATTGATTTTAGGTCATGCGAATGCAAAGGTGGTTGATGCTATCAAAAAAACAGTGGAGAATGGGAGTTCGTTCGGTGCTCCAACTGCTTTGGAAAATGATTTGGCCGAATTGATTTTGAGCAACAACAAATACATTCAAAAGATACGTTTTGTAAGTTCGGGGACAGAAGCCGTAATGAGTGCAATTCGTTTGGCAAGAGGTTATACCCAAAGAAATAAAATTTTAAAATTTGAAGGTTGTTACCACGGACACAGTGATTCACTTTTAGTAAAAGCAGGTTCAGGATTGGTGACGTTTGGTAATACTTCATCGGCCGGTGTTCCTGAAAGTTTTGTGAACGAAACAATTGTGGTTTCTTTAAATAATGAAGCAGCTGTAAAACAAGCTTTCGCAGAATTTAAAGATCAGATTGCTTGTGTGATTATTGAACCCATTCCGGCTAACAATGGGTTGCTTTTGCAACGCAAAGAGTACTTGCAATTTTTACGCAAGATCTGTACGGATAATAAAACACTTTTGATTTTTGATGAAGTGATAAATGGTTTCCGAATTGGATTTGAAGGAGCAGCAGGTTATTACAAAATACAACCCGATATTATTACTTACGGGAAAATTATCGGAGGCGGATTACCTGTTGGAATGTATGGTGCTTCCGCAGAAATCATGAGCAACATCTCTCCGGAAGGAAATGTATATCAAGCAGGAACATTGAGTGGAAATCCCGTTGCGATGGCAGCAGGAATAGCTCAATTGACAGAATGCTTGAAGCCAAATTTTTATGAAGAGTTGGAAAGAAAGACTCAGTTTTTAATTGCAGAAATATTTTCAAATCTCAAATCTCAAATCTCAAATCTCAAAATCTTTCATGTTGGTTCCATCTTTTGGATTGCTTTTACGGACAAAGAAGTTGTTCGCTCCGCAGAAGAAATTGATGCAGATTCGATGAAGTATTTCAGGATCTTGCACAAAGAATTATTAGAGCGAGGAATTTACCTTGGGCCTTCAGGATATGAAGTTGGTTTTGTGTGTGAAGCACATACTGAAGATGATTTAATTAAGACAGCAAAAGCTTTTGGTGAGGCTTTGGCGATTGCTTTGAAATAAGACCTCGCCCCTTAATCCCCTCTCCGTAGGAGAGGGAGCAATACCCAAGTTGTCGGTAATAAAAATAATTTTATGGAAGACGATGATGATTTCAACTTCAATTTTGATGACCTTTCACAAGAGGAGAAGGATGAGATTGAAAAAGAACAAAAAGAACAGAACAAAAAATTAAGAAACAGTCCGGTTTTTAAAAAAGCAATGGAGGTTTTGAAAACTACTAGTGCTTTGGTTGAAAGTCTTTCGGATGAAGACAAAGAATTTTACGAAAGAACTTTAATGGAATCGGCATATACGCTTGCTCCAAAAATTGCAGGTGTAATGGGGAGCGAAAGTTGGATTCTGTCGATGCAGAATGCTTCTATAATTCGCTATCATGCAGAATATTTACTTACTTCTACATCGGGATTGAGAATTTTTACAAAGGCTGAGAAGGATTATGTGCAAGTTTTAAGAACGGAAGTAGAAGAGTTTCGCGAATTATTTAAAGAGTGGGTTCAAACATTCAAAAAACTTGAGCAGGAAGAATATGTTGATGAATGGGGTTTGTTTTTGAGAGAACAATAATTTTTCTGCGAAAATTTGCGAAATCTGCGAGCCCACTTTTTTGTTTTTAGTAGTAATAAACTCCTATCAATGCAACCCCCTGCAAAATCATCGTTCCATCAAGTAATGCAGTATAAAAATATTCGCTCCGTTTCGAGGAACTCATTAAAACAATAATTGCGTTTACAATTGCTGTTAGTATTAGTGCAATAAAAATTTTCATAGAAAACATGTGCAGTGAAAATTCTGTCACAATCAAAAGGGTGTAAAACAACATAAATCCAAAAGCAATCCACCGTGTTTTATTTTCTCCTAATTTTTGAGAGAGAGTAAAAATATTTTCCTTTTTATCAATCTCCATATCGCGAATATCAAATGGGATGCAAATACTAATCATAAATGTGAATCGCACAGCAACATGAAGGATATTGTTTTCTGAAAATGGATTTGTGTCATTCAGCAATATTGGAACAACAGCAGTTACCATTGTCCAAACAATTACCAAAGTCAATAATTTAAACCAGGTATTTTTTCTGAGTTTAATGAATGGCAAAAAATAAGCAACAGATAAAAGGAGTAATGGCGAGAGGTAAAAAATTATTTTATAATCATTGAAGAAAAAAGTAATCGCCACACCTATAAATCCGATAATACAAAGCAATTTAATGGAAAATTGATTTTTGAAAATCCATTTTCTGCGAATGGAAAGTAAGCTGTTGTCTTTTTGAGGAGAATAAAAAATACGTTGTAAGTTGTAAATAAAAAGAGTTGCAAAAAAGGCAAGAAGTGAATAGGAGAGTAAGTGATTAGTGTTTCCCCGTTGTATAATAGTACTTTGTATTAAACAAGCAGCGCCAATTGCAACATAGAGATTGCTGAAAAGAATAAAATCAAAAAGGCGTCTAAAAAAAATCAATTTTTAGTTCAACTGAATTTCGTTGTTAGTAGATTTTAAAATAAAAAATGTTCCAAGGCCAATTCCAAGGCCAATACCGCCACCGGCTAATGAACCTATTTTTCTTTTTTTACGGGCAACACGTTCATATCCCATTATGTAGGTGTCGTGTTTAATGTAATCGATGTTGGAAACCGAACTGCTTTTTACTTTTACTCGTGGTAAACCTGATAAAGCTGTGAATGCAAAGGGTGGAATCGGACACAAGAAACTTCCTGTAACACCTCCGGCAGCACCCAAAAGCATATTTCCCCAAAAAGCACCTTTCGCTTTAAATCCTTTTTCTGCATCTTGTTCGCCTAAAATAAAATAGCGCATTTCATCAATGGTAAATTCATTTCCAAGAATAGTATCGTACACGTACATTATGCTTTCGCCATTTGCAGTGGTGATAGAGAAAATTCTGTCGTTTTCAATAATTATATTTTTTGTGCTGTCTTTTTGATTTTTGATAGCGGTAACTCCGTTTGTAGTATCAATCACAGTTCCGATTACAACTGCACCATTCAGTAAAAGAAGGGTATCCTTCCCGTTTTGAGCCATTGAATTTTGAGAGATGAAGCCAAAGATGAGACCGATAGTGCTAATTAAAAAGTGTTTGAACATACCTAATGTTATAAATTTCCCCAAAGATAACCATTCTAAAACATACCATCATTTTAATTGTTTATTGTTAATAATTATCATATGATAAAACCTCAATTCTAATTATATTTGCCTTCCCATTTCTGAGCGATAACGTTCAGGCGGGCATTCCTCAAAAAAAAATGAAACAATGATTACAACTGATAAATTTGTAAACCGCCATAATGGCCCGAACGAAAATGACGTGAAAGCTATGCTTTCCAAAATTGGAGCAAAAAGTGTTGATGAATTAATAGACCAAACAATTCCTGCTGCAATCCGACTGAAAAAGCCTTTGAATTTGGCTGTTGGAATGACAGAATACAATTATCATAAACATCTGCGAGTAATCGCTTCAAAAAATAAAGTTTTTAAAACATACATTGGTTTAGGATATAGCAATACTATAATTCCTCCTGTAGTTCAACGCAATGTGTTGGAAAATCCAGGTTGGTATACCGCTTACACACCTTATCAGGCGGAGATTGCACAAGGACGATTGGAAGCTCTTTTGAATTTTCAAACGATGGTGATGGATTTAACAGGGATGGAAATTGCAAATGCATCTTTGTTAGATGAGTCTACTGCTGCTGCTGAAGCGATGGCAATGTTATTCAGTAGTCGTAATCGTGACCAAGTAAAAAATGGTGCCAACAAATTTTTTGTTTCCAACGAATGTTATCCTCAAACCATTGATTTATTAAAAACACGTTCTACTCCAATGGGAATTGAATTGGTAATTGGTGATTGGAAAACAGCTCAATTGAATGCATCGGTTTATGGAGCGATTTTACAATATCCAACTGTGGATGGAAAAGTAAACGACTATGCAGATTTTGTAAAAAATGCAAAAGCAAATGGAATTGCAATAGCTGTTGCAGCTGATATTTTAAGTTTGGTATTGTTAACCCCTCCGGGCGAATGGGGTGCTGATGTGGTGGTTGGAAACACTCAGCGTTTTGGTGTACCGATGGGTTATGGCGGTCCGCACGCAGCATTTTTTGCTTGCCGCGAAGAATACAAACGTATTATTCCTGGTCGCATTATAGGTGTTTCTGTGGATGCACAGGGCAATCCTGCTTTACGCATGGCTTTACAAACTCGTGAACAGCATATTCGTAGAGACAAAGCAACATCAAATATTTGTACTGCACAAGCATTGTTGGCCATTATGGCTAGTATGTATGCGGTTTATCACGGTCCGGCCGGAATCAAAGGAATTGCTCAACAAGTGCATTTATCGGCAGTTACATTAGCTGGTGAGTTGAAAAAATTGGGTTTGACAATTGAAGGCGATTCTTATTTCGACACAATTAAAGTTAATCCCCCAACCCCCTTTTCAAAGGGGGAATTCAATGCGAAAGTAAAACAATTAGCAGAAGCTGTTCAAATTAATTTCCGTTATACAGATACAGGAATTACAATTGCGGTAGATCAAACAACGGATGCAGATGATTTAAATGCTATCATCGACATCTTCGCGAAAGCAATAAGTAAAGCAGGTTCAAAAGTGACTCAGGAAATTATTTTTTCTGCAAAACCATCAATCACCTTCCGTAAATCAGCTATTTTAGCTCACTCTATTTTTAATTCATATCACTCCGAATCAGAAATGATGCGCTACATCAAGCGTTTAGAAAATAAAGATTTATCCTTAACACATTCGATGATTTCGTTGGGTTCTTGTACGATGAAATTAAATGCAGCTTCTGAATTAATGCCAATCACATGGCCGGAGTTTGCACATATTCATCCGTTTGTTCCTGTGGAGCAAGCAGCTGGATACATTGAAATGATTGATGAATTGGATCGTTCGTTAAGTGAGATTACTGGTTTTGCAAAAATGAGCTTTCAGCCCAATTCTGGTGCTCAAGGCGAGTATGCAGGTTTGTTAGTTATACAAGCATACCATCAATCACGTGGCGATGCACATCGTAATATCGCTTTAATGCCTACATCTGCACATGGAACAAATCCTGCAAGTGCTGCTATGTGCGGAATGAAAATCGTATTGGTGAAATGTGATGAAAAAGGAAATATTGATGTAAATGACATGAGTGAAAAAGCAACATTACACAAGGCTAATTTATCTTGTTTGATGGTGACTTACCCAAGTACACATGGTGTTTACGAAGAAGGCATTATTGAAATTACAAATATCATCCATGAAAATGGCGGACAAGTTTATATGGATGGAGCCAACATGAATGCACAAGTGGGATTAACATCTCCGGGAAATATTGGTGCTGATGTTTGCCACTTAAACTTGCACAAGACATTTGCTATTCCGCATGGTGGAGGCGGACCAGGAATGGGACCAATTGGTGTTGCAAAACAACTGGTTCCATTTTTACCCTCACACGTATTGGTAAAAACAGGTGGAGAAAAAGGCATTTCAGCAGTTTCAGCAGCGCCATTCGGCAGCTCGTTAATTTTATTGATTTCTTACGGATATATTAAAATGCTTGGTGGAGAAGGTGTTACAGAAGCAACACGCATGGCTATTTTAAATGCAAATTATATCAAAGAAACATTAAATGGTCATTATCCTACTTTATATAGTGGTAAAAACGGAAGATGTGCTCATGAAATGATTTTGGACTGTGTTGAATTTAAGCGTCAGGCAGGGGTAGAAGTTGGAGATATAGCAAAACGTTTAATGGATTATGGTTACCATGCACCAACCGTTTCTTTCCCAGTTCACGATACATTAATGATAGAACCAACAGAAAGTGAGTCCAAAGAAGAATTGGATCGTTTTTGCTCTGCAATGATTTCTATTAAGAAGGAAATTGATGAAATTATATCCGGAAAAGCAGACAAAGAGGACAATGTGATTAAAAATGCACCGCACACAGCAAAATCGGTTATTACAGATGATTGGAAACATAGTTATTCACGTGAAAAGGCAGTTTACCCGCTAAAATGGGTGAAAGAGTCCAAGTTTTGGCCAAGTGTAGCGCGTGTTGACAATGCGCATGGCGATAGAAACCTTATTTGTGCTTGTCCGCCCATAGAAGCTTACGCTGAGGTGGAGTTGGCTTAATAAGTTTGGCAAAGTAGAAAATTTGATCTAAATTAGCGTTTCGTCCCCGTAATTGATTTCTAAATTCTTATTGAATGAAAAATATTACCATGATTTTTTTGCCATTGTTTCTATGCTGCTCCTTATCGGCTCAAACTGGAAATAATGAAGCATTATCAGTAAACGAAAAAACACATCCAAACTTAAATTTTAAAAAGTCGAGCACATTACCTGAATCCAGAAAAGGGTTGCCTACAAGCGTGTCTGCATTAGCTATAATCTGGTCGGATGATTTTTCAAATCCTAGTAATTGGACAATCAATACGCCTGTAGGAACTGGTGTCGGAAAAGATTGGGTGATAGGTACAGGAGGGCCTGCAGGGGCTTTTGCAATCCCGACTATTCTTTCAACTACTGCCGCAAATGGCTTCGCATTATTTGATTCGGACTTCAACTGCAGTTATGATCAGATAGCAGACATTACCACCTCACTTCCAATAAATTGTTCTGCATATCCTTTTGTAAGATTAAATTTTGAACAGCAATACTTAAGGTATCGTGACAGTACATTTGTTTTTGTAAGTAATGATGGGTTTGCCTGGACAAAATATCCTGTGAATGTGGCGGTAACTGGTGATTATGGATATTCAGTCAACCCAGAAAATATAAAGGTAGATATTTCTGCAACGGCAGGTGGGCAGGCTACAGTATGGGTTCGGTTCCAGTTTTATAGTCCGAATTCATTGGGTTTTGGTTCCGGATGTAATTATGCCTGGATGGTAGATGATGTTTCAATCACAGAACTTCCTTTGAACGAATTAGTGATCGACCGTGCATACAATGATTTTGCATATGAGGATGGAGGTTATTATACACAAACACCAATTACCCAAATAGTGCCGCTAACATTTAGAGCAGCAATCTCCAATGAAGGAGCATTGGCACAAACATCCGTTATGCTAAATGTTAAAATTTCCGATGGTACAAGCATCTTGTATAATCAGAACAGTGCTGTATTGCCAACTGTTGCATATCAGGCGGAAGATACTTTGTCGATAGCGACTACATTTACACCTCCGGCAACAATAAAAAATTATTCGACAACTTTCCACGTTAGCCAAACAGAAATAGAACTGGCTGTTGATACAATTAATAATAGGGTTATAAAAGATTTCACCATTACAGATACTGTTTATGCCAGAGACAATGGAATAGCAACTGGTACTGTAACTCCAAATAGTTATCCGGGGGGTGCAGTGGATGATGCAAGAATCGGTTTAAAATATGAATTTCCTGTATCAGCAACAGCAACCTCCATTTCTGCATATTTAGATGTTTCATCAGGTAGTGGCACTTATGCCCAAGCTAAATTATATGAGATTGTAAGCGGGGTGTATACAGAAATAGCAGTGTCCCCAATCTATACGGTAGGCTTATCGGTTTCAGAATGGATCAATTTTCCTATTGCCTTAACTTCTTTAACTGCAGGAAAAACATATTTGGCCGCAATTGTTATCTCAGGGGTAGCAACCGGCCCCGACCTCTTTGTTGTGTTAGGTGCCGACAGGGTTACACAGCAACCGAAAGATATTTGTCAGATTTATCTTCCAGGTCTGGGTTATTGGAATTCACATTCCGTATTGCCTATGATTCGACTGAATATTTTATACCCATTTGCAGGAGTTTCTGAAAAAACAACAGATGATGTAATACTTTTTCAAAATATTCCAAATCCCGCAAAGGCTTCATCTGTTATAAATTTTCAACTGAAAAAAAATGCAGCTGTGGTCTTGAACATAATGGATGTTAGAGGCGAAATTCTAGTGAGGAAGGACTTGGGAATGCAAGATTCAGGTAATCATTCTGTAAGCGTTAATACGTTAGGTTTGCAGGCTGGAGTTTACTTTTATTCAATAATGGTTGATAATAAAACAACTCCTTCGATGAAAATGGTTATAATAGAGTAAATGGGCAAAAGGACTGTAATACAGGATTATACTGAAAGATTTCTAAATAACTTGCTTAAATGGTAGGAGTTTCTTAAATTTGTAGTCTGAATTAGAATTAAAATTAATAACTAAAAACAAATAACATGAAAAAAATTTACACGCTTATTGCTACTGTAGCGGTAGTTTTATCTGCAAATGC
>ENA-ORBV01002227-ORBV01002227.1-microbial-mat-metagenome-genome-assembly--contig:-NODE-2227-length-41322-cov-22.553328_pt1 | contig 41322 bp, 32 predicted proteins | sample MGYA00237777_ERZ505514 | MGnify/ENA primary metagenome ERZ505514 (study PRJEB26160, sample SAMN06269048) | microbial mat metagenome | isolation source: Oligotrophic lake microbial mat | place... | reverse complement strand
GGAACTGATTCGGTCTTCCTCGAACTGAACCGTGACCGGCTTTGGCCCGATGCCCTCAAACAAAACACACTGTGCTCTGGCAGAATCATTCACGCGGGGTGCCTCCGTGTCTACTTGGGCCTTTATTCACTACCCTTTGGACGCAGCGGTGCCCCGCTCAGTTCACTTCTTCATGAATAATCCGGGCTAGCACCCCGGCGGACCGGCCCATTGATTCGACCAGAATGGATAGGTCCACGACGCCCGAGCGCGCACAGACCGAGAATCGAACACCCCCCACGAACACCGAAGAGTCACTTCCTGAAACTGCGAGCCCCATGCCCCTGTTGGCGCTTGCTGGTGGCATTGCCCTTCTAAGCGGGCTGCTCATGTCAGGTCTCCGGCGCATTTCCTGAATCCTCGCCGCGCGTGTTGCTGGCTGTTGAGAGAACCTTGTGCGCCCTTGGGGTCGTCTGCCTCAGTGCGTACTCGATCGACAAAGGACAGGCATGGCTCTTCGCCTCCCGCGAAGAAGCACGGCTCGAAGCCGTCTCAACAAACGAGGCCGCGCGCGCGGATTTCTCTTCCCTCGGCTCCGCGGTTCCGCGCCTCCGGGGTAGCGCCGAAGCCGGGAAGGCCTGGGGTCAGATCGAAGTGCCCAGACTGGGTTTACATGCCCTCATCGCCGAGGGCGCGGACCGCAAGACTCTGGGCCACGCGGTAGGGCACCTGCCCGAAACCGCGTTTCCTGACGAGGTGGGCAACGTCGTCCTCGCCGGTCATCGTGACTCCGTCTTCCGTCCGTTGAGCGGTCTCGTCAAGGGCGACCGTATCGCCGTGGTGACCCCATTCGGCGGGTTCTCCTATCTGGTCGAAGCGATTGACATCGTCACACCCGATCGCACCGACGTCATCGCGCAGCGGCCGGGCCGCGTCCTGACCCTCGTGACCTGCTATCCCTTCGACGTTTTCGGCCGAGCCCCCTTGCGGTTGATCGCCCGTGCTCGGCTGATCGAACCGGACCTCGCCTTGCGATCTCAGCACGTCCCCCATCCCCGGAACCGGTAGGTGGCCAAGTTCAGCCGACCGCCCGCGCTCCACGCGCGCGCCTAAGACAAGCCGCCCTGGGGCCCAAGGCCGGGCTTCGCGCTTCGTCGCTGGATAGGGTTCACCCCGCACGCGGCCACCCCGCGCGGGCGGGCTCGACGCGGCTGGCCGCGAGACCGCGCGAAGCCTGCCTCAGGGGCACTGCCGCGCTACCGTGCTGCGTCCGCCGGCCGCGCAGGAGTGGGTGGAGCATCGTCCGGATGGCCTTGGGGGCGCATCACGTTGAAGAAGGCCCAACGCCGCGCGCGAAGCCCTGCGAGCGCAAAAGGCCACGGCCTGGACCGGTAACGTCCCGCGCGTGTGACGTTTCTGTGACGAAGATTCTTCAAGGTGTTGATCCCTCGGCCCGGTTTTTAACTTGGGGGGTGGAGACGGCAGCGCTACACTCCCGTCAACGTCACACACTCCGGGAGGGAAAGTATGCGAGGAACTTTGTTGCGCGTGTTTGGCTTGATGGCGCTCATGGCCATGGCCACTACGGCCAGGGCCCAGACTCAAATCACCACCGGCGTCATCCAGGGCACCGTGGTCGATCCGCAGGGCGCCTTGGTGCAGGGCGCAAGTGTGGAAGCGAAGAACATCGAGACCAATCAAAGCCGCGCGCTCGACTCCGGAGCGGACGGTCGCTTCGTGTTTTTGCAGCTGACCTCGGGTCGCTACGTGGTCTCGGTCAAGAAGGCAGGTTTCGCCCCAGTACATGCCCGAAGCCGTGGATCCCAAAACGACGGCGTTTGCGTCCCTCCTCAACAATCCAAGGTTTCCCTCAGACGGCACCATCCCTGACCAGACGATGCAGTTTCAGCCCCGCCTCGGCCTTGCCTGGGACGTCAAGGGGAACGGCAAGTCGGTCATCCGGGCGAGTGCCGGCATCTTCTACGCCCGGCAGAACATGCTGACCCAGGTGGGTGCGGTGACCACCAACGGCCTCCAACAGAAAAGCGACTTCACCAGCAGCGGGCTCAAGGCCCTCTTCGGTGCGCCGACCCCGACCTGGCCCAACATTCTGCCCCCTTCACCGGTCCCGGCCGGGACGTTCCCCTTCTTCACCGGCATCCGCGTGTTTGACAAGGACTACAAGAACCCCCGCATTTACACCGCGAACTTTGCCTACGAACAGGAACTCGCGCCCGACTGGTCGGCCTATATCGATTTCACCTATTCAAAGGGCACCCGCCTCACCCGTTTCCTGAACTACAACGTCCACGGCACCGGCGTGGCGGCCCAGCAGCCGGCGACGCGGGACGCCACGGTGTACAGCGGCGGCAATCCGTTCGAGCCGCAGTTCGGCGATGTCTTTGTGATCAACAGCCGCGGCAAGAGCGAATACCGGGGCGCCACGGTTGGCCTTAAGAAGCGGTTCTCCCGCAAGTATCAGCTGGAAGCGAACTACGTTTTGTCCAAGGACGAAGACGACGACTCCAACGAGCGCGACCCGTTCACCGAGCGCACCTTCAACTTTTACGACCTCTCCTTGGACTACGGTCCCTCTGATCGCGACATCCGGCACAAGTTCAACCTGTTCGCATACGGCGAGTTGCCGGGCGGTTTCCAGGGAAACGCCCGCGTCCAGGCGCGATCCGCGCAGCCGATCACCTCATCGCCCCGTGTCCTGAACGGGACCGATCGCGGCCGGAACTGGGACCGCAAGGACAACAAGTATTTTTCGTTCGACTGGCGCGTGCAGCGGCCGTTCAAGCTCGGAACGAAGGCGACGCTCGTCCCCGTGGTCGAGATGTTCAACACCTTCAACAGCAGGAACAACATCAACACCCTGTCAACGCCGGGACTCTTCAACTTCGACGGCTTTCTGAGACTCGGGGTTGGAGATCCACGCCAGGTTCAGCTCGCGGTGAAGCTCAACTTCTAAGCGTCGCAATCAGCCTTGGATTTTACCGGTCGGCTGCTCCCTGGCGAGTAGCCATGACGTGACCTGAAGGCGCCGAGGCGGAAGCAGTAGCGCGGGCACGCGCCAACTCCTTTCACGCCGGCTGGAAGTAGGGTGTCCCCACCGACCGTGGCGCCTAAAAGGCGCTGCCCCGCCCGTGGCGTCTTGACAACCCCGGAGCCATCGAACGCAACATCCGGCTACATAGGGGGCGCAAACGCCCCATTTCCCAGGAGGCTAAAATGTTCACCCGCCACGGTCGGTTCGCGATTTTCATGGCCCTGCTCTCTCTCACCTGGAGTGCGCCCGGCTATTCCCAGTCAGCAGAAGGACGGATCAGCGGCGTCGTGCGCGACGTGAGCGGCGCGGGGGTCCCCGGGGTCACACTGACCATCGCGAACCAGGCGACCGGGGCGACCAGCACGGCCACGTCTTCCACGGACGGCAGCTATACGGTGAACATTGCTCAAGGCGTCTATTCGGTGACGACCTCGCTCAAGGGCTTCAGCCGGCAGTCCCGGAAGGACCTGAAGGTGGACCCAGGCGCCGCCCTCACCGCCGACTTCAGCCTCCAGGCCCAGGGCGAGGAGGAAGTGACGGTCACCGCCACGAAGCGCGAGGAAACGCTGAGCAATGTCCCCTTCTCGGTCGCCGCCCCCACCGAAGAAGTGATGCGGTCGCGCGGCATCGACAGCATCGAAGGAGTGGCCGCGAACGTGGCGGGGTTCACCGTGCAGAACCTGGGCCCCGGTCAAAGCCAGGTGTCCATGCGTGGCGTCTCGTCCGGACAGATCGTCCGCGACCAGGAGGTGAAGATGGACGGCTGGAACCGCATTGACGCCTTCAACATTCTCGGAAACCCCTTCACCACCACGCGTCCCGCCGTGACCCTTGGCGAACGCCAGCAGTTCACTCAGATCGATGAGCCCTTCACCGATAAGTTCCTGCTGGGCGACCTCAACATCCGCTATTCCTTCGGCAGCATGGATCTGACCTCGGTGACGTCCTACACCGATCGTGACGTCCTGGTGGTCCGCGATGCGACGGCACTCACCGCCTCTATCACCGGCGGCAGCATTGGTCTTCCGGCGCGGGTCTACACAATCAACGCTCCCTTCGACGACGCCACCATCGCGAAGTCGTGGACGCAGGAACTGCGTCTGTCCGGCGAGAGGAACCGCTTCCGCTGGGTGGCCGGGGGCTTTTACAGCTCCACCAAACGCGACTACGGCCAGAGCCTGCTGGTTTCCGGATTCCAGGATGCAACCGGCATCCCGACCGCGGGAAGTTTTGGCGCCGCCAGGGACGTGTTGTTCTTCTCCGACCTGAGCTACAACCTCGACCAGTTCGCGGTTTTCGGAGAAGGGACTTTGTCGGTTAACGATAGATTCAGCGTGACCGCAGGCGCGCGCTATTACGATTTCAACGAGGATCGCACCCAGGCCTTCGACGGAATTTTCGCCGACCCCGCAAGCAAGCCGGGCACCATCAAGGCCAACGGAGTGGCGCCCCGGGTGATCGCGAGCTACAAAGTGACCGATACCACCAACGTGAACGCCCAGGTGTCCCGGGGCTTCCGGCTGGGCGGCATCAATGACCAGCTCAACGTTCCCCTGTGCACGAGAGAAGACCTGGCCACCTTCGGAGGCCGCGACGCCTGGAGAGACGAGAAGGCCTGGAACTATGAGATCGGCGCCAAGTCGCGGGTGATGGACGGGCGCGGCTCATTCAGCATCGCCGCCTTCAACATGGATATCACCGACCTCCAGGCCACGGTGACGGCAGGCTCGTGTTCGTCGCGGGTGATCTTCAACGTGCCCAAGGCGCGGAGTCGCGGTCTGGAGGCGGAGTTTGCCGCCGCCCCGAACTCGAACTTTGACTTCTCCATTTCCGGGAGCTTCAACAACTCCGAGCTTCGTTCCACGTTGATGTCGGGGGGAAGCGTCGTCTGGCATTCAGGCGGGGAATCGTCTCCCGAGCGTGCCCAAGATCCAGGTGGCGGCGTCGGCCACCTACCAGTGGCAGATGAAGAACGACACGCTGGCCTACTTGAGCGCCACCTACCAACACTCCGGTTCGCGCTTCACCCAGATCGGCGATCAGGCGACCGGCTTTGGAACGGTGAATCTGCTTTCCTTCGGCGCCGGTACGATTGGTGCGCCACACGTTCACGTTCAATCCCGAGTTGCCGGCCTACAACATCGTGAACGCACGCATCGGCGCCATTCGCGACAAGTGGGATGTGGCTCTTTACGCCAGCAACCTGACCGATGAACGGGCGCTTCTGGCCCTTGATCAGGAACGGGGAACTCGCGCCCGGGTGGGTTACCTCACGAACCCGCCTCGATCGTTCGGCCTGACCGCCCGCATCAAGTTCTAGCAGGGTGCTCAAAGCACCGAGCGCCCAACTTTCCTTCCCTATGCTCTTGAAGAACCCCAGCAAATAAACCTCCCTCGGCGGAACTGGAGTTATGGTCCGGTGTTCCTCAGGAGGCCGAAGGCGACACCGGGGCGGCGGGGCCAGAGGCCGCCTTCTGGCGCTGGATCCATTTCACGACTTCGATCACCACCAGCGGCAGCAGCGCGCATGAGGCCACCACGGCCCAGTCCCTGGCTCCGAGGGGGACGGTGTGAAGGATCGTGCGAAGAAACGGCAGGTACACCGCGGCCAGTTGAAGGAGAACGCAGACGAGTACGGCGCCCCACAACCAGCCGTTGGTGAAAAGGCGGGCGTCGAAAGTGGAGCGGATCTGCGACCGCGCGCTGAAGACGTGAATCACCTGAACGAACGCCAGGGTCATGAAGGCGATCGTAACCGCGTGCTTCAGCCCGTCGCCTTCCACGCCATACATGCGCATGCCTGCGCCGAAGGCGAGCAGGGTGGCGGCAGCGAGCAGAAGGCCCTGCCAGGCGATCAGGGCGAGAAACCGGGGGGGGAGCAGCGACTCCTTGGGATCGTGCGGCGGGCGACTCATCATGCCGGGGGCCGAGGGTTCAAGAGCCAGGGCGAGGGCCGGGAAGATGTCGGTGATCATGTTGAGCCACAGGATCTGCAGCGCCCCGAGAGGGAGCGGCCAGCCGATCATCAGGGCGATGAACACGGTGAGGATCTCCGAGAAGTTGCAGGAGAAGAGATAGTGGATGAAGCGGAGGATGTTCGCGTAGATGATCCGCCCCTGCTCCACGGCGCGCACGATGGTGGCGAAGTTGTCGTCGACGATGACCATGTCGGCGGTCTCTTTCGCGACCTCGGTGCCCTTGATGCCCATGGCCACGCCGATGTCGGCCTTCTTGAGGGCGGGCGCGTCGTTCACGCCGTCGCCGGTCATGGCCACCACCTCGCCCCGCGCCTGGAGCGCCTCCACGATCTGCAGCTTGTGTTTGGGTGAGACGCGGGCGAAGACCGCGGCTTCCGCCACCACCTTGCCCCATCCCGCGGCGTCGAGATCCGTCAACTCGCGGGCATGAACGATGCGAAGAGGCTGGCCTAAAAGATCACGGTCGATGCCGAGTTGACGCGCGATCTCGGCCGCGGTGACCTCCTGATCGCCCGTGATCATCACCGAACGGATGCCCGCCTCCCGGCAGGTGGCAATCGCGGCCTTCGCCTCGTCGCGAAGGGGATCGATCATGCCGACGAGGCCGACGAAAATGAGGTCCTTCGTCGCATCTACCGCACCCTCCGACGGGCCCTCCGCGAGATCGCGATAGGCCAGAGCGAGCACCCGGAGCGCCGCCCCGGCGAGCTCCCGGTTCATCCCCTCCCAGCGCGCGCGATCGTCGGCGGTGAAAGGGGTTACACCCTCTGCGCGCATCTGGGCGGTGCTCGCCGCGAGCAAAGCGGCAGGCGACCCCTTCACGAACGCAATCAGCCCTCCTTGTGGTTTCCGATGTACGGTGGCCATGCGCTTCGTGGCGCTGTCGAAGGGCTGTTCGCTCACCCGCGGAAACTCTGCGGCGATCGCCTCTCCCTTCATCCCGGCTTTCTCCGCGGCCACGATCAGAGCGGCTTCGGTGGGGTCGCCGAGGACGGTGTCTTCTCCGCCGGTGCGCGTGACCTTTGCGTCGTTGCACAAGGCCCCGACGCGCAGAGCCAGGTTGAGATGCCCGTCCTCGAGCGCGTCCACCGGCTGTCCGTTCTCCTGAAACACCCCGACCGGCGAATAACCGGCGCCGGTCACGTCGATGCGCCGCTGGTCCAGGACGAAGACGGAGACCGTCATCTCGTTGCGGGTCAGGGTCCCCGTCTTGTCGGTGCAGATCACGGTGGTGGACCCGAGGGTTTCCACCGCCGGAAGCCTCCGGATCAGCGCGCCCATGCGGGCCATGCGCTGCATCCCGAGAGCCAGGGTCATGGTCGATACCGCGGGAAGGCCCTCCGGCACCGCGGCGATGGCGAGCGAGATGCCCACCTCCACCATGTACAGGAAGGCGTGACCCCGCAGCCAGCCGGCCAGGACGATGATTCCGCACAGCACCAGCACGATCGCGAGCAGCAAACGGCCAAGACGGTGCAGCTTCTGTTCGAGGGGAGTGTCGCGGCCCACCGCCTCGTCGATGAGGACGCCGATCTTTCCCATTTCCGTTGCGGCGCCGGTGCCGGTGACGAGCAAACGCCCGCGACCGGCGGTGATGGTGGTGCCCATGAAAGCCAGATTGAGCCGGTCTCCGAGGGGCGCCTCCTTGAGGGCGATGGGGTCGGTCGCTTTCGTGACCGCCTCCGACTCTCCAGTGAGCGCCGCCTCTTCGATCTGAAGCTGCACGCTCTCGATGATCCTTCCGTCCGCGGGCACGCGCGCTCCCGCCTCAAGGATGATCAGGTCGCCGGGAACGAGTTCGGCCGCGGGAATCTGGCTTTCGGCGCCGTCGCGCATTACGTGAGCCACGCGCACCGTCTGCTTGTGAAGGGCGGTGAGCGTCCGCTCGGCCTTCCATTCCGTGAGGAATCCGATGGTCGCGTTCAAAACGATGACCACCAGGATGGCGGCGGATTCCATGGTCTCGCCCATGGCAAAGGCCACTCCGGTCGCAGCGACCAGGAGCAACACGATGAGACTCTTGAACTGGGCGACGAGAACGGCGAAGACGGTCCGCCCTGGCGTCTGTTCCAGCTGGTTGCGGCCATACCGCTTGAGGCGGCTGCCAGCCTCGGCGTTGGTCAGGCCCCGCGCGGGATCGGTCTGGATCTCCCTGGCCACGCTCTCGATGGGCAGCGTGTGCCAAGCGGGCGACCCTCCTTTGGCCACGGCCGGCCCGGGAATGGGGTCTCTCATCGCCTGGACGGTCGTGGGGCCGCCCATCTCCAGTTCCGAATCTCCGGCATGTCCTCGCCGTATCGTCGGATGTAGCGCCGGTGTTCGATGAGCTTGGCCTGGATGATTCGGGTCAGGTCAGTCGCACGGTCGCCCAGGCGGGGCACTCGATCGAGCACGTCCTTGGCCAGGTGGAAGCGGTCGATGTCGTTGAGCACGACCATGTCGAAAGGTGTCGTGGTCGTTCCTTCCTCCTTGAAGCCACGCACGTGCAGATTGTCATGGTTGGTTCGGCGATAGGTCAGTCGATGGATCAGGGTGGGATAGCCGTGATAAGCGAAAACAATCGGCTTGTCCCTGGTGAAGAGGGAATCGAACCGCTTGTCGCTCAGACCGTGCGGATGTTCGCTCTGCGGCTGTAACGCCATCAGATCGACCACGTTGATGACGCGGACCTTGAGTTTCGGCACGTGCTCGCGGAGCATCTGCACGGCGGCCAGGGTTTCTTGAGTCGGCACATCGCCGGCGCAAGCCATCACCACATCCGGCTCGCCGCCCCCGTCGCTACTCGCCCATTGCCAGATGCCGACCCCGGCCGCGCAGTGTTTGACTGCGGCGTCCATGCTCAGCCACTGCAACTCCATTTGCTTGCCGGCCACGATCACGTTGATGTAGTTGCGGCTTCGCAAACAATGGTCAGTCACCGACAGGAGAGTGTTGGCGTCGGGCGGCAGATAGACGCGGACCACATCGGCCTTCTTGTTCACCACGTGATCAATGAAGCCCGGGTCCTGATGGCTGAAGCCGTTGTGGTCCTGCCGCCAGACGTGGGACGTCAGCAGGTAGTTGAGCGAGGCGATGGGGCGCCGCCAGGGAATCCGGCGCGCCACGTTCAGCCACTTGGCGTGCTGGTTGAACATCGAGTCCACGATATGGATGAAGGCCTCGTAGCAGGAGAAGAAACCGTGCCGGCCGGTCAGCAGGTACCCTTCGAGCCAACCCTGACAGAGGTGCTCGCTCAGGACTTCCATCACCCGCCCGTCCGGTGAAAGGTCGGCGTCACTTTTGCGAATCTCCCCCGTGAAGACGCGGTCAGTGACTTCGAACAGAGCTCCCAGGCGGTTCGATGCCGTCTCGTCCGGGCCAACCACCCTGAAGTTGCGTGACCGCGTGTTCCGCTTCATCACATCGCGCAAAAACGCGCCCGCGACGCGCGTGGCCTCGGCCCCCACCGCACCTGGAACATTGACCTCAACCGCGTACTTTCGGAAGTCGGGGAGCGTGAGATCCCGAAGGAGCAGGCCTCCGTTGGCATGAGGGTTCGCCCCCATGCGCCGATGACCCCTGGGGGCCAGGGCGGCGAGTTCGGCCTTGAGCCTGCCGCCCTTGTCGAATAATTCCTCGGGCCGGTAGCTCTTCATCCACCCCTCCAGAAGTCGCAGGTGGGCGGGGTTCCCGGCCAGCTCGGACAGAGGCACCTGGTGGGAGCGCCACGAACCCTCGGTCTGGAGGCCGTCCACCTCCCCCGGCCCGGTCCAGCCTTTGGGGGTGCGAAGGATGATCATCGGCCAGGCCGGGCGCTTCTTGAAGCCCTTGAGACGGGCCTCAGATTGGACCCGCCGGATTTCCTCGATGACCGAATCGAGCGCCCCGGCCATCAGTTGGTGAACTATTTTCGGATCGTCTCCTTCGACAAAGTAAGGCTTGTAGCCATAGCCCCGAAACAGCGCGTTGAGCTCGCTGCGCGCGATTCTCGCCATGATGGTCGGGCTGGCAATCTTGTAGCCGTTCAAGTGCAGGATCGGCAGAACCGCGCCGTCATGAGCTGGATTCAGGAACTTGTTCGAGTGCCAGCTGGCGGCGAGCGCGCCGGTCTCCGCTTCTCCATCGCCCACCACGCAGGCCACGATCAGATCCGGGTTGTCGAATGCGGCGCCGTAGGCATGGGCCAGAGAGTAGCCAAGCTCGCCGCCTTCGTTGATCGACCCGGGCGTTTCCGGAGCCACGTGACTCGGTATGCCGCCGGGAAACGAGAACTGCTTGAACAGCCGCTTCAGGCCTACTTCGTCTCGAGAGATTTTCGGATAGACCTCGCTGTAGGTTCCTTCGAGATAGGTGTTCGCCACCAGACCCGGACCCCCATGTCCGGGACCGGCCACGTAGATCATGTTCAAGTCGTGCTGCTTGATGATCCGGTTCAGATGGACGTAGATGAAGTTCAGGCCGGGCGTCGTTCCCCAATGACCGAGCAGCCTCGGCTTGACGTGGTCAATGGTCAACGGCTTCCTGAGCAGCGGATTGGCGTACAGATAGATCTGGCCCACGGACAGATAGTTCGCCGCCCGCCAATAGGCATTCATCCTCTGGAGCAGGGCGGCAGAGATGGCGGGGTTCATGTGCGTTGCTGGCCTCGGGCCGATGGTCGATGTGGTGCGCGGCACTCTCAACAAAGCCCCGGTCAGCGAACGCGGGCGCCCACGAGGAAGTAGGCGCGAACATCGCCTCCGTTTCCCACGCTTGCTCCGGCGAAGACCGGACCAAAGAACGTGTCGGTCACGAGTCCAGCGGTGAGACTGGACTTGAACCTCGCGTCCCCGGCGCGATCAAAGGCGCTTCCCGCCTCCAGCATGAGAGTCGCGTACAGGCGATCGCCGAGGAGGGCGGGAAGCCGGCCCACCGCGGTTCGATAGGACGCGATCCCCAGGACATAGCTCGGCCCGCGGAACGCATTCGACGGGAAAGCGCCCAGCTGGAACGGACCGCCAAGACTGAACTGGTAGAGCGTCGGCGCCTCTCCCCCGATGACCGTCCCGCCGCCGGCGAAGAAGGACAGGTGATGTCGCGTTGAAAGGCGTCCGGCGACGCTCGCTCCGCCTTCGATCGTCGCAAACGCGCGCTGCGCTTCGGGCACGTCGAACATCCACGACCCGCGGGCGGTGAGTCGCACGCCGTGAGCCGGCAGGTAGGCCCGATCCTGGCCGTCGTAGGAAAAGCTCGCCCGTAAAGCCTGTTCGGAGCCGCGGTTCTGGGGAATCTCCTGCCCCACCCGAGTGACATTGCGGACATAGGCGGTCTCATACCCGGCGCGAACCTGGGTGGTGCGGCGGAGGATCCAGCCGAGGTCGAACCCGGCGCCCAGCCGCTGCCGGCTATAGATGGCCAGAAGATCGCCGTCCGAGTACAGACCCTCGGTGGTCCGGGAGTAGAAGGCCCGGGGCGCCACGAAGGCGCCACGCCTCAACGGGCCGCTTCCGCCGAGAGGCCGCAGGAGCTCGGTAGACAGGCGAAGGGTCGAGCCGAGAGAGGTGTCGAGGCGCCACTCAGAACCGGGACCCGCCACATCCATCACGGTGATCCGGGCCCCCACGGTGAGGTTCACGTCCTTGTCCTCGTTGTCGAGATCGAGGGCGAACCTGACGAAGGGCGGGCCGTACGACTTGTCCCGGATCTCGATGCCCAGACCATGCGCGTCTCCGCGCCTTCGCCGTTCATACATGACGCTCGCATGATGGCCAAGGCCCACCAGCCAGTCGAGGTTTGCCTCGATGTCGTCGAAATCCGCCGGCTGTCCGCGGGCATGATCGAATCTGGCGGCAATCTGCGCGGCCGCGGCCGCACTCACACCCGTGACCTCGACGAACGTCACCGGTCCATTCTCCGGATGGCGTCGCGTCCGCACTTCGCTCGTGTACGCGGCCCAGGCTGCGTCGCCCAGAGCGTAGGGCAGGAGAGCCGCGGCATTCGTCTCGGCCGCCTGATAACCCCGCGCGATGATCTCGTCGCTCTTCCGGTAGTCCGATGCCCCAAGCCCCTCAAGATCGGGCCGGATCACCACGTCGGCCGCTTCGAGTCGCGGTTCGGCGAGCTCCTCCATCATGAGGGAGATGGCGCGGTTCGCGACCGCCGCGATGGTTTCCGCCGGAGCCTCGCGCTCCACCGCACCCACCGTTACCGCGATCACGGCGTCGACCCCCATCTGGCGCGCCACATCGACGGGTACGTTGTTCAGTATGCCTCCGTCCGAAAGGAGCCGGTCGTTCAGTCGCACCGGATCGAAGGTTCCGGGCAGGGCCATCGAGGCCCGAATCGCGAAGCCGAGCGACCCCCGGTCCAAAACGACGGATTCCCCGGTCTCGAGGTCGGTGGCGACGCATCGGAAGGGGATGGCAAGATCGCCGAAGTTCGAAACCGTGGAATGAGGAAACGCAATGCGGCTCAGGAGCAGTCCGATACGATGGCCGGGATTGAGCCCGCTTTGCAGCCTGAAGCCATGACGCAGCCCCGCTTCAAGCTTGATCGTATAGTCACGATCGTCCTCCTTGCGACGGACGGACTTCAGCCGATAGGGAATGTCGGGCCGCATGATCATGTCCCAGTCGGCGGTGCGGAGCAGTTCCTCGATCTCGGCGGCTGAAAGGCCGGTCGCGTACGCCCCGCCGACGAAGGCGCCGGTGCTCGTTCCCGCGATGGCATCGACGGGGATGCGGTGTTCCTCCAGCCACTTCAAGACGCCGACCTGGGCCATTCCCTTCGCAGAGCCTCCGCTCAAAGCCAGGCCCAGTCGCGGCCGTGGCTTAAGGTCCTGAGCGCGGGCGGGCAAGGCGAAACACACCACGAACGCGATCAGCAGGGCCTTTAGTCTCATCGTGATCTCGCAAGAAGACGTCAGCAAACGCGGTGCCAATCAGCGCCCGCGGAACGAAGCGGCGGCCCGCCTCGCCCGGACCCGCCCGAACTCCGCCCTTCCCGGTGCCGCCCTTTGTAGGGTGTAGAAATCACCTTCCGGAAAGGCTCTTGTCTGGCTTTTGGACCGCTGCGCAGGGCGGTCCTTCCGCGCCTCGGGGGCCAGGCGTCATCACGGCACGTTGCTTGCACTTAGGCAGGAAAGAAAGAGGCATACATGCAAGGAACAAAACTTCTGGGCGCGATCCTGCTCGGACTCGGCATTCTGGCCGTGGCGTACGGCGGGTTCAGCTACGTCAAGAGCACCGACAAGGTCAACCTTGGCCCGATCCACATCGAGGTCCAGGACAAGGAACGGGTCAACATCCCCCTTTGGGCGGGAATCGCGGCGGCGGTCGTGGGCGGCGTGCTGCTCGGCCGCAAGAGTTAGGCGATGGCCACGAATCGCCTTGAGGCCGCCCCCTTCCGGGGCGGGATGATGCTGCTTGCCCTGGGCCTCGCGCTCGGCGGCTGCTCGCACAAGAAGCCCCTCGCCCCCGGAGAAGCCCTCACCGAGGCGGAGCGGCGCGAAGCCATCGCGCGCGCCAGCGTCTGGTCATCGACCGATGTAGCGCGCATGAATCTGAAAGTGGGTCCTCCGGGCAGCGATGCCTTCACGTCGAATGAATGGGTGACGTGCGATTACAAGGAGAACAAGGACCAAAGCGGGCACTCCCCCAAGTTCGCATGCGAAAGCAGTCCGGGGGAGGAGATCAAGGTCAAGTACGGCCCTGACAACGCCGAGGTGTTCGGCGAAGTGCTGGCGAGCCGCCTCTTCTGGGCCCTTGGTTTCGCGGCTGATGAGATGTACCCGGTGCGCGTCCGCTGCCGGGGCTGCCCAAAGGACCCGAAGAAAGCGCCCGGAAAGACCGCGGGGACGACGGTGTTCGATCCGGCCGCCATCGAGCGCAAGCTCCCGGGGCGGTCCATGGAGACCAAGAGGGACTCGGGCTGGAAGTGGTCGGAGCTCGATGCCATCGGACCCGACGCCCCGGCGGACGCGCGGGCGCACCGCGATGCCCTGAAGCTCCTGGCTGCCTTCGTCCAGCACACCGACAGCAAGTCCGCAAACCAGCGTCTGCTCTGCCCGAAAGGGCAGGAAGCCGGCCGCACCGGTTGCCTCAAGCCCGTCCTCATGATCACCGATCTGGGACTGACCTTCGGTGAGGCATTCCTGCTCATCAAGAACAAGAACAGCGTCAGCCTCGATACCTGGAGCCAGGTGCCGGTTTGGAAAGACGGTGACGCGTGCGTCGCTCAGCTCAAGGGCTCGCTCACCGGTAGCCTCAGCAGCCCGAAGATCAGCGAGGCGGGCCGGGCGTTTCTTGCCGGCCTGCTCGTCCAGTTGACCGACACCCAGCTTAAGGATCTCTTCGAGAACGCGCGGGTGAAGCGACGGTCTTCGGACCCGAGCGATGATCCCGACAAAGAAGGGGCGCTCGCCCGAGTCAGCGCATGGGTGACCGCGTTCAAGCAGAAGCGGGCTCAGATCGTCGAACGACGCTGCTCCGAGTAGGAAGCCCGGGCGCGCTTTCCAACAATGGCTTGGGGGGGACGCCTCGGCCGAGGCCTATAGTCGCAGGATGATCGCCCCCATCCTGGTTTTCACCCTGGCCGTCCCCTTCGCGTTCGCCCAGACCGCGGTCGGGCCCGACTCCAAGTCCGGCGATGCCGCGAAGCCCGCGGCCGCCGAGAAGGCGACGCCTGAAGCGAAGGTGTGGACCACGAAACATGAGATCAAGATCGGCGGCTCGGTGCTCGCTTACACCGCCACCGCGGGCACGATGCTCATCAAGAACGACAAGGATGAGCCGATCGCTCTCTTCGGCTTCACGGCTTATATGAAGGATGGGGGAGATCCGCGCACCCGCCCGATCATGTTCGCCTACAACGGCGGGCCCGGGTCCGCGTCCGCGTGGCTGCACATGGGCATTCTTGGCCCAAAGCGAACCGTGCTCGAGGATCTGGAAACCAACACCCGCGGCCCGTTTCGGACGGTGGAGAACGAGTTCACCATTCTCGATCGCGCGGACCTCGTGATGATCGATCCGGTGGGCACCGGCTTGTCCCGCCCGGTCGGCAAGGGAGAGGGCAAGGATTTCTGGGGCGTGGATCAGGACATCAGGTCGGTGTCCGGCTTCATCATGCGTTACCTCTCGGACTACGGCCGGTGGGCCGCCCCCAAGTTCATTCTCGGAGAAAGCTACGGTGGCATGCGCACGGCCGGGGTCTCCTACGAGCTCCTAACAAAGCACAACGTCTCCTTGAACGGCGTGATCCTCGTCTCGCCCTACCTCGACTTTGCGGGCGGCAACGCCGGGCTCAATCTGAGCGACGCCTACGTCAACTTCCTCTCCACCTACGCGGCCACGGCGTGGTTTCACCAGGTTCTCGCGAACCGGCCCGCGGAGCTGCAGCCCTTCCTTCGCGAGGTCGAGGCCTTCGCTGAAGACGTGTACGCCCCGGCTCTCTACAAAGGGGCTAGGCTCACTCCCGCGGAGCGACAAAAGGTGCTGGCGGGCCTCGCCCGCTACACCGGCCTCAGCACCGATTACTGGGACAAGGCCAACCTTCGTGTCGACGAAGGCCATTTTCTCCAGGAGCTCATGCGGAACAAGGGAGTGGTGGTCGGCCGGGTGGACACTCGATACACCGGCAACGCGGTGAACCCCCTGTCGGAGACGATGCCCTATGACCCCTACAGCAGCGCCATCGCTCCCGCGATCGTGGCCACGTTCAACGACTACTATCGTCGGGAACTGAAGGTCGAGTCCGATCGCCCCTACCTGCTGTCCGGCAACATCACCGAATGGGATGACCGGCATGCGCAGCCGGGTCTGGGCGGCTACAAGGTTCCCTATGCCAACACCGTGGCGGACCTCGGCCAGGCCATGTCAGTCAACCCGAAGATGAAGGTGCTGGTACAAAGCGGCTACTTCGACCTGGCCTGTCCGTATCGGACGGTGGAATACGCCATCGAGCATCTGGCCGTCGCTCCCGCGGTGCGGAGCAATGTGACCTTCGCCTATTACGACGCGGGGCACATGATGTACGTGCACCCGGCCTCCATGCAGAAGTTCAAGAAGGACCTCGCGGCCTTCGTCGACGCGAACGCTCGCTGAGCGCGGGAAGCAACGAGCAGCGCCCCGATGGCCCTGGGGCATGGCACGGTCGCGCTCGAAATGGGTCCTTACCTCGGTCGCGGGGTGGGTGAGGGCTGTGCGCGGCGGGCTCGGGGCGTCGGGCGCACCGTCCGAGAGACCGCGGGCACCGCCGGAGAGACCGCAGGCGCAGCCGGAGAGACTGCGGGCACCGCCGGAGAAACCGCGGGCACCGCCGGAGAGACCGCGGGCACCGCCGCAGGAACGGGGACCGGTACCAGAAGAACCGGCGCTTCGCTCGGTGTGGCTACGGCCTCCGGAGCGGCGGCCCCGGGCCGGCGGAACACGCCGCTGTCGATGGTGGCGCCGCGGCGGCTGATCGTCTGAAAGAAGAGCTCGTCTCCCGCGATCTCCACGATCATGAAGTGATAGTCGGTGTCGAAGCCTTTGGCGGTGAGCGCCGATCCCACGCGAATATCGTTCTTGCGCAGAGAGCCACCCGCGCCGGACACCCAGTAGCCGATGCCGCCCTTTTGAGGTTTGATCCGCTCGTAGAAGTGATCGTGGCCGGAGAAGGCGACGCTCATTCCATACTTCACGAACAGCGGCTCTAGGATCGCCCGCGTCTCGAGGGCGGACCCGTGGGTCCTTCCCGACGAGTACAGCGGATGATGGAAGAAGGCAATCTTCCAGGGAGAGACGGAAGACCCAAGCTCCTTCTCCAGCCAGTCGATCTCGACCTTGTCCAGATAGTTCGTATCGAGGGCGAAAAAGCGCACGCTGACATCGCTTTTTCCATCGGCGTTCTTCGGCGGGTGGAACGTGTAATACCGCTCGCCGCCCATGTTGAACGGTTTGTAGAAGCGCTGGTTCGGACTGTCGTGGTTGCCGATGGCCGCGCGAAACTCCACACCCTTGTCGAGAAGCGGCTTATAGGGGGAGCCGAATTTACGCTCCATGTCCGCGGGGGTGTCGGCGCCGTAGATGTTGTCCCCAAGCATGATGACGAGGTTGAAGGGGAACTCTTTGTGGACCGCCGCCATCTGGGCTCCGACTTCATTCTGCCCGCTGTTGCCGCGGCCGGTATCGCCGATCACCGCGAAGCGGATGGAACCTTCCTTGAGCGGCAGCTTGAGCGTCGTGGGCGCCACGGACTGGGCGAAGAAATCGACCCTCAGGGACGAGGCGACGGCGAAGAGGGCCAGGGCCAGGACGACGCTGCGACGGATCATGATGGGGATTTTCATTGAGTCACTTCGCCCCGATTGCGGGGGTTGCGTTTTGAAGGAAGTCCACGATGATCTGGGCGATCGAATCGACCAGGATCAGATCCCGGCCCACGAACCGGTAGTGGAGGCACTCGGGCAGAGGCGGCAGGGTGAGCAGAACGCTCGCCGGCACCGTGGAGCGCGTGGCCCCCGACGGGTACACGGCGTTCACGCGGGGCTCTACGGGCACGGACTCCTTCTCGTCGTCGGGGTTCCCCTCGATTACCGCCTTGCGCGCGGCGAGGGCGTCCGGGCCGTTGAGTTGCTCGGTGATGCGTTTTCGGAGTAGGGGTTGGATCTCGGGGATGAACACGTCCCCCTGCTTCGCTTTGGTGCGGGCCGCCGTAATGGCCGCAGCCAGACCCTGCGCAGTCACCGCTTTCTGGCCTCCCAGGCGCTCGAGCTGGCTCTCGTGAACCCGAACGTAGCGCGCCACCTCCTTCTGGAAATGCCGAACCGTTTCCAGTTCCTCTTTGGCTTCATGCGCCGCCCGGTCCTTGGCCCTTTCGACCTTCTTCGCGACCTTCTCCGCGGTTTTCCTCTCTGCGGAAGTCTGGAGGGGGCCGGCCATGGAGGATCCGACGAGGCATAGGGCCACGGTCAGGCCGAAAAAGAACCGCGCCGCACCGCTACGAAGATAAGGTGGTCTGTTCATTTCAACTCCTGGGTTTCCTATTTCTCTGCCTTGGCCGCGGCTTTCGCTGCTTTTTTCTCGGCCTTGGCTTCCTTCTTCTCCGCCTTCGCCTCAACTCTTGCTTCGGCTTTGGCTTCCGTCTTCGCTTCAGCCTGGGCTTCGGCCTTCGCTTCAGTTCTCGCTTCCGTTTTGGCTTCAGCCTTGGCTTCAGCCTTGGCTTCTTTCTTCTCGGCCTTGGCTTCTTTCTTCTCCGCTTTCGCCTCGACTTTTGCTTCGGCTTTGGCTTCCTTCTTCTCCGCTTTCGCTTCGACTCTTGCCTCGGCTTTTGCTTCGGCTTTTGCTTCGGCCTTCGCTTCAACTTTGGCTTCCGTCTTCGCTTCGGCCTTGGCTTCGCCCTTTGCTTCGGCTTTCGCGATGGTTCTGGCTTTGGCGTCGGCCTTCCCTTCGGCCTTCACTCCGGCTTTGTCTTTCGCGGTTTCCGCGGCTTCGATTCGGGCCGCGGCTTTTCCGTCTTTCCGGGCTTCTGCAATGTCTCTTCGGGCGCGGTCCGTCTGGGCCCAGTCGCTTTCGAACACCGCGGACATGCGGCTCACCACCTTTGGATCCCGGACGATGACGCCCACTTCGCGGCGGCCGTCGAGTTCGAGTTTCCGAAGGCCCTGGCTACCCATGAAGGCGTCCCGTCCGTCCCTCACAATCGCCCGCACATGGAGCCTGCGCCCCGGAAATTTCTCGGCAGTGAGCCCTGCCCCGCGCTTCCCGAGGGTTCCCATGATGCGCACGCTGACCCCGGCGGCCCGGCGTTCGTGGAGTATCCGGATCATCATGGGATCGGTGAGTTTGGGATCGTAGAGAAGCAGGGTCTTTCGAGCGCCCCGCAGGAAGATGGCCAGTCGCTCGCGGGCATTGACCGGGCTCACCAGGAACGCCTTCGGTCCGGCGGCATAGGGCAGGCGCAGGGAATCGGCCTCGAACAGCTTGATCGCCTCGCGAACCAGCTCCCGCTTCCGGGTCACCAGGCCGAAACTGCGGCTCTTGTCCACGTCGAGCGCGGTGTAATTGAAGCCGAGCACATGGAGCCTGGCCCGATCCACAATCATGATCTTGTTGTGATAGCGGCGCAGGTCGTCGTCGGTGCGGCGCACGCTCGCCCCGGTCTTGAGCAGATCCTGTTCGAGCTTACGCAGGCGTTTGGCTCCGCCCCGGTTCGTGTGGGCGATGAGGCTGCGCACGGACACCCCGCGCTCCACCGCCGCATGCAGCGCGTTCGCGATGTCCGCGCGGTCGAGACGGAAGATGCCGATGTCGATGGTGGTCTTCGCTTTGTTTATGGCCGAGAGAATCGGGCCGATTCCGTCATCGGGCTCGACGATGAGACTCACTTGGGCGGCTTCTTTTCATCCCACTCCACGGCCACCGCTTCCGCGCCGCGCAGGGCGTTGATGGCTTCCGAAACGCGGTCGGTTCGTTTGCCCTGGGGCACATGGGCGAGGTACGCGATGTGCTTTTCCGTGGATTCCCGAAGCTCGAACTTGATGTGGTGCCGGGTGAGAAGTGCCTCAACCTCCGCCTTGATGTCAGCGGGGGCCTTGGCGGACACCGTCAGGTCGAAGGCCTTGGCCGGCCAGGGCTCCCGCCATTCGAGGGCCCACAGGACGCCTACGATGAAGACCGCACCGGCGGTGGCGAGGTAGAGAAGGCCCACTCCGGAGGCGAGGCCGATGGCAAGGCAGGCGAGCATCACACTCGCGTCCTTGGGATCGTCGATCTTGGCGCGATACCGGACGAGACCAGCGGTACCAGCGATGGCGAAGGCGCGCGCCAAGCTCGCCCCCACGATCAGCATCACCAGGGAGCCCACGATCGCCATCATGATCTGCGACTGGGTGACGTGGGCTACCCGGGGTGGCCCGCCCGCCCGGCGGGGCCGGAACGCGAGCAGTGTCCCGAGAAGGGCGGCCACCACCATGCAAAGGAGGGCATGTCCGAGGTCCTCAAGGGCGAAGGGGCGTATGTCGTTGGCGGAGGCAGTGAGCGCATCGGCCGCCTGGTCGGCGGCGGACGAGATGGTTCCGAAACTCAATGCGACAAGTGCAATAAAGGCCGGGAGGGCGTAAGGCGGTATCCCGGCCTGGGATGTTTTGGAAGGAGCCACGGGGCCTTTCGCTGCAAGAATCATGCGAGAAACTCCGAGGCGTATCCTCGGGTTCGGGCGTCATCGGCGTCCGGGCCGCACGCAGTTTCTACAAATCACATCTCGTATCCCCCGTGAAACGGTCGCCGGAGGCGCGGGGCCGCAACATTCCTACCAGGATTTCCGCAACCTTTCGCCTCCCTTGCAAACGTTGGTCCGCCTCTTGCAGCAAACCCGCGAGGAGCCGGCGCCGATGGACCCGAATCTCGCCGCAAACGAACCAATCCATCACGATAGATGAGGACATGACCAGAAATGACCAGCGGAAAGACCGACGAACTCAAGGGACGCGCCAAGGAAGCGGCGGGGGCTTTGACCGGCGACGCAAAACTGAAGCGCGAGGGCCGTCTCGACCAGGCGGTCGGAAAGACCAAGCAGGCTGCCTCGAAGGCCATCGACAAGGTCAAGACCGCGGTGAAGTGAAGGCCGCGTTCAACCCGGGATCGCGAAACCCGCTTCCCTCCCCGAAACTTGTTCGTCCCGGGGAGGGACCGTTCGTTTAGGACTGGAACCAGAGTCGGGCGTCCTGCGATCCCTAAGAATGCCCTCCGCGTTGCCGTCAGAGACCGGGACCAAGGAGGCGGAAACGCTGTGAGAAAGCAACCGACCAATCTGCCGACAAAGCCCCGCCGGCGCTCGCCAGAGCGGTTGAAAACGGACAAGAGCCTTCGCGAGGAGCGGAAAAAGACCGACGACGCCATCAAGGGCGACCGCGATGAGGCCGAGCGCGGCGCTGAAGGCGTGATCGTCCATGCCAGGGAGCTCGCGGACGCTGCCGTGAAGGTCGAGCGCGTCAAGGCGGACATGGAGGCACTCCTGCCGCCGCGGCCCGCCAGAGTGGGTGCCGTCAAGGGTCAACGAGCGAAGTCCGACCGGGCGGTTCGCGGGCAGCGAGTCATTGCCGATCGCGCTCTTCGCGGCGACCTCGAGGACCGCGCGGATGCTCTCGAAGCCTTGCTGGTGCACGAGCGGGAGGCCACGGACGCGTATCTCCTGACCGAGCGCGTGCGCTCCGACGACGACGTCGCGAACCGGGACGACTTCCTCGGGATGGTCGCGCACGACGTGCGCAACCTGCTCCATCTCGTCATGCTCGGCCTCGCAACGATCCGGCCTCCCGGGGAAGAGGAGCCGCCCGCGTACGTAAACGCCGGCAAGGTCCGCATAAGGCGCTACGTCGCCCGGATCAATCGGCTGATCGGAGACCTCGTCGACGTCACCAGCATCGACGCAGGGAAGCTGGCCGTGGAGCCGGTCGAGGCTGACGCCGCGGCCCTGATGGCGGAGGCTATGGCCACGTTCCAACCGGCCGCTCTCGGGAAGGGTATTTCCCTCTCGGCGGAGATTCCAGAAGGCGCCATGCTCGCGGTCTTCGACCACGATCGCATGCTTCAGGTCTTCGCCAACCTGCTTGCGAACTCGATCAAGTTCACGCCGAGCGGAGGCCTGATCCTTCTCAGCGTCGAACCAATTCGTGGGGCGCTTCGCTTTTGCGTCAGCGACACCGGCGCGGGTATCCCGGCGGCGAAGCTCGAAGCGATCTTCGAACGCTTCTGGCAGTTGGGTAAAGACGACCGCACGGGCATGGGTCTCGGCCTCTACATCTCGAGATGCATCGTCGAAGCGCACCGCGGGCGCATCTGGGCAGAGCGCGCGCCTGGCAAGGGCAGCGAGTTGTACTTCACCCTGCCGATTCCTGGCCCAAGACGCAAGGCGGCCGCGGCGAGCCACAGGAGTGTGGGCGAGCGCCGGCTGCGGAAGCCACCCCGGACGGCGGGGAGCCGAAGTCGGAACCGCACCGCCCAGACGTTTTAGGCGAACGGCTCCGGCTCCGGCCGTCGACGGTTTCTAACGACGGGCGTAGTTCATGGCGCTATCGAGGCGGAGGGTGAGGAGCGTTCCCTCGGGCAGATCGACGTCGTCGGTGCCGCGGCTCGCCAGGAGTCCGCCGCCTGCGCCCACGGCCGCGCCGATCAGCGCGCCCTTCTTGCCGTCGATCAAGCCGCCGATCACACCGCCCAAAAGGGCGCCTAAACCGGTGTTACGGATCTTGTCGTTTCCGCCCCCGCGCGTCTCTTCAATTGAAATGACCTGCGAGCGGATGGCCACGGGACGTCCGCCTTCCGCGGTGATGCTGTCGAAATCCACTTTCAGCCAGCCGTCATTCTGGCCGCGATGCTTGGACCGCACCTCGCTGACCACGCCCGACACGGTCGCTCCCGCGGGAATCAGGGTGCGGCCGTTCAGGCGGATCGCGGACACCGTGGACGCCGAGATGCGATCCCGGGGATTCGACGAGCGGGACGAGAGGTCCTGATCGAGCATTACCTGGATCTCGGTTCCCGCGGGCACCACGTCGCCGTTGTTGCCGCGGCGGCGGCGCTGAGCCTGGATGTTCTCGACGTCATCGCGCAAGGCCGCGATTTCCCGACGAAGGCTCGTGACTTCGTTGCTGCTCACCCGGACATAGCGCCGTCCTTCACGACGGTCGTCAGCGCGAGAGTCGCCCTGCTCGCGCATCTGTTCGGCAAGACGGGTCACACTCTGGCGGATGACGTCCTGCCGCTGCGCAAACTCCCGGGCCCTCCGGTTGCGCTGAGGAAGCGTGGCCATCACATCGTCGAGCACCAGCAGGTCATTCTGCAGGGCCGCGAGATCGCGGGGTCGCGCATAGTCCTGCTCGTACTGCTGGCCGCTCTGGGCCGCCCTGGTTTCCGCCCCGAGGGCGAGAAAGCCGAGGGCCGCCACCGCTGAACGAATCATCATCTTCTTCATTGTCTTGTCTTCTTTCTGTTTCCAAAACGACCCCCCCGCGCGGCCAAGACCACAATGGCTTGAACGCGCGGAGAACGAATCGGCGGACGGCTATTGAGCGAGGAGGGAGAGCCGTCCGCCACGGCAAGGAGTGCGTTAAAGGCGCGGCATGGCGCTCGCCATCTGCTCGAGGGTGCGGATGGTGGTCGCCCACTCCACCCGCGGGAAGGCCGCGCCGTCGCGCATGGTGCGGTCGTACTCACGCGCGTCGTCGAGCATCTGAGAGACCACCGCTCCGGTTTCACGCGCGTTGAGCGCGTCGCCGGTGCTGGTGCGGCTCAGGTCCGAGGACCGTTGGGCGAAGCGGCGCAGGTCGCGGTAGGCCCGGTTGCCCCGCTCGTTTGGATTGGCGCCCCGTTCGGCCACCCCGAGCAGCCGAATGCTTTCGACGTTGAGGGTGTTGGCCAGACGCCGGAATTCGCGCAGGGGGTTGCCGGTCACGTAGCCGTCACGGCCGTAGGTAGTGGCATCGCCATAACCGTCATAGTGGCGTCCGTCGCTGTACCTGGTGGTGTCGTCGAAGGGCGTGTAGCGGTGATCCCCGTCCATGGGAAGCGAAACGTTCTGGCCGCGCATCGAACGGTTCATCAGATTGAGGGTCGAGACAACCTCGGCCCAGTCCTGGTAGGTCTCGCGGAATGCGCGGGCGCCCCGGATCTGGTTGTTGACCTGGGTGGCGCGCTGGTTCAGGGCGGCGACCTCATCGGCCACGTCCCAGGGCGAGTTGCCGTACTCCTCCAGGCGCTCGTGAAGGGAACGGGCCTGCCGGGCGAAGTCGTTGATGACCCACAAGAAGCGTTGCTGCATCCGCCCATTGCGCTCCCGGGGCGTGTCTGAGGCGCTTCGTGCCACCGTCGCCGCCGCTTCATCGAGACGATGTGAAAGGGCGCGCATGGTCGTGAAGCGCTGGCCTTCGAGCCGCCGGTCTCCACGGCCGTACTGGATCGACGCCTGGCCGGCTGCGGGAAGGGCGGATCCCGCAACGAGCAGCGCGCCTGCGCCCGCCGCCAATAACCACGTCGTCTTGTTCTTGAGATTCATGCTCGCCATGTGGAGCAAGTCCCGGGCCACGAGATGGAAGCTCCCGCAAAAGGAGTTAGGGCGAACATCCTGGGGGACGGAGGCCTTCTTCGGCCACGACGAATGTAGAAATCGTCAGGGCTTCGTGTGCGGTGGGAGCTCGATGAACAGGTTGGACCGCGTCTCCTTGAAGTCGCGGCTCCAGAAGTCCTCGGGATAGTCGATGACCGCGCAGCGCAGGCCGCGGCCCTCGAGCAGGGTCTGCATTCGGCGCAGGTCGTACTCGAGGTAGCGCAACGGGTCGCGCTCCACCCAGGGCAGGACCCGACGTGCCAGCCGCCGCACCGCGGGCGGCAGGGCCATGGCGCCGATGATGTGCGCCTTCTCCTTGAGGCCTCCGAGCCGGAAGGCAAGGCGCCGGGCCCGCCCGCGCTTTCGGGCGTCCGGAACCGCCGCGATCAACACCTGTCCACCGGGCTTTAAGACGCGAACCAGTTCGATGATCACGCGCAGGCCATCCTCCTGGCTGGGCAGGGTGTGAATGACGCCGGTGCAGTAGGCCTTCGTGAAGGTGTGAGACGGAAAGGGCAGCGCGCGCCCGTCCGCGCCGGCGAAGAAGAGGGGATCGGAGATCGACGCCTCGGCCCCCCTCGCTCGTTTCGCGTCGACCAGCATGCCCGGGATGAAGTCGACGCCCACCAGGCGGGCACAGCGCGGCGCCACGTGCCGGGTGACGAGCGCACTGTCGCAACCGAGGTCGAGGACGATATCGCATGAGGGATCGAGATGGAGGGTCGAACTGAGGTGGCCGGCCATGGCCTTGAAGGCATCTTCGGGCAACTCATGAAAACCGATGGAGCGCTTCGCCAGGGGTTCCTTGAGCCACCCCTCGAACCAGCGGCGCCAATCCGCGGCTCGACCCTTCGGGTCGTCATCCGCCCTCCCGTGGGGCTCTTGAAGCTGTGACGCCATCTGTTTCAGATCGGCCCCGAATACCAGGGGCTTCGAGCGGAAGGGGCGTACGTAGCGCACCGTGGCGATGGCCTCCTGGCAGCGCCCCGCCGCGCGGCGGCCGTCTGGATTGTCGTTGCGAACATAGGAGAAGACGCGGTCTCGACCAAGGCCCCGCAACGTTTCGAAGATGGCCGCGCGCACGACCGCATCGATGCCGTGCCGCCGGGCCTCCGGACGCGTATACCCGTCATAGAAGTAGGCGGCGCCCTCTCCGGGGATGAAGTTCATCTGCAGCTCAGGGATGCCCGCGCCCTTGAGGGTGACCCAGCGCGTGTGCGCGGCCCGGCCCTGTTGATCCAGAGCCCCGAAACAAAGGTCGCCCTTCGCGAAGCGCGCCCGCAGGGTTTCCCAACTCGATTCCGACCCGAAAAGGAGGGCCTCGCGATCGGCCGCTCCCAGCTGCCGCACGGTAAAGCCCGGCGCCGCCGCCCGTTGGGCTGGCTCGCCGAGGCCCCGCACAAAGAAGGTGATGCTTCCGACCTCGATCAGGGGATGAGTGAGGCGCCGCAATCCCCGGGTCATGAGGGCGAAGGCACCCAGTTCGCGAAGCACCCGGCCAGCCTTTCCGAGGTAGTTCTGCAGGGCCGGAATCTCCCCTTGGGCGCCGTCGATCATGGGTTCCCTGGCCTCAGGCGATGGGCATCCTTGGCAGGTCGATGGAGAACACGCAGCCCTTGCCCGGAACATCGCGCACCGCGATCTTGCCCCCCATGCTGTCCACACTCCTGCGGCTGATGGAAAGGCCGAGCCCGAGGCCGTTCCGATTGGTCCCTCGCTGCGCAAAAGGCTGGAACAATTCCTCGGACTTACCCTCGGGCAGCCCTCCGCACTGGTCCTCGACTTCGATGAGAACGCGTTCGGCGTTGGCGGTCGCGCGCAGCGACACGTGGCCGCCGGGGCAACTGAACTTGAAGGCGTTGAGGAGCAGGTTGCTGATGGCGGCGCAGAGCATCTGCCGGTCGGCGTTTACGTCGATCCCGGGGGCAGGCGGTGAGACGACCAGTTTGATGCTTTCGAGATCGGCCTCCGCGTAGGCCTCGTCTCTGACTTCGCCGATGATCTCGGCTACCGAGACGCGCTCGGGCTTCCCCAATCCCCCTTCGAGGCGCACGCCGGCGACCGAGTTTCTGACCAGGTCCTGGATGGCCTGAAGGCTGCGCCCGAGTACGGCTCCCGTGCTCCCGCCTATGCCGACCGTTCCTTTCCGGAGGATCTTGAACGCCACCAGGGCCGCGGTGACCCGGTTGCCTAGTTCGTGGGCCAGGATCCCGGAACGCTCGATCTCGTTGGAGGCGGTTGCCGCATCCCGCCGGCGTTCGTATTCCGTCACCGAAAAAGCCATGGCATCGTCGAGGCAGAGGTTCAAGGTCTGGAACTCGTCCACGGTGATGTCCGCCTTCCTTTCGTCGGCCAACTGCGTGATGGACTGGCAGACGTCTCCATAGCCGCGGACGACCTGGCTTATCGAGAAGCCCATCGCGAGCAATTCTCCGCCATGGGTGGCGGCGCTCGCTTCGATGGCGACGCTGTCCGTCGTGGTCATCTGGAGCCGGTCTATGAGCTGCTCCAGGAAGAGCGGAACGCCGTTTTTGAGTTCGTCCTCGGTGGGCAGGGGAGCGGTGCGGCTCGCGACCTTGGCCCGGGAGCGTTTGATGATCTCGGTGGTATTGGTGGTTAGAAACTCGTGTAGCACGGGCGTCGCTCGCTGCTTCTTGCGTGGAACGGGACAATCCCGTCATCCCGAGAGTAGACGGTCGCCACCACCCCCTTCTGTCTGCCAGCAGACGAAGCGAGTTTGATGCGTCTCAGACGGCAGGCCGCCGGGCGAGATACCTCGACTCGAACACGTCGCCCGCGAGGCCTTCGCTGAACAGGAAACCCTGCATCTCCTCGCACCCGAGCAGCCGAAGCAGCCGCGACTGCTCGTCGGTCTCTACACCTTCCGCCACCACCTTGAGCTTGAGCGAATGGGCGAGGTTGATGATGGTGGAGACCAGGGCCAGCCCCTGCCGACCGGTGGTCATCTCGATAACGAAGGAGCGGTCGATCTTCAGGGTGTCGATGGGCAGGCGGGCCAGATAGCTGAGCGAGGAAAAGCCCGTGCCGAAGTCGTCGATGGCGATGGTGACGCCGAGGTCGCGGATCGCGCGCAGGGTGGTGATGCTGTTTTTGACGTCCTCCATGATCAGGCTTTCGGTGATTTCGAGCTCCAGCCCGGAGGACGCATCCGGATGGTCGCCAAGAGCCCGCTTGATCTCCGCGACAAAACCGGGATTGCGCAACTGCCGCGGCGAGACGTTCACGGCGAGACGGACCGCCCCGAGGCCCGCGGCACGCCAGCCCAGGTAGTCCTCCACGGCCTTGCGAAGGCTCCAGCGCCCGACTTCGTTGATCAGACCGGTGTCTTCAAGAATCGGGATGAACCGGCCCGGGGGCACGAGACCGGTGCGCGGGTCGTTCCACCGGATCAGGGCCTCGGCACTCGTGACCTTTCCGCTTTCGAGGTTTACCTTGGGCTGGTAGTGCAGGATGAACTCGCGCTTCTCGAGGGCCGGGCGCAAATGGTTCTCCATGGTGAGCTGGCCCGCCACCTTGTCGGTCATGGTCTGGGTATAGAACAAGAACCGGTCGCCGGAGGCCTTGGCCTTCTTGAGTGCCGCCTCCGCGTTGCTGAACAGCACTTCGGCCGAGGCCGCGTCTTCGGGGAAAACCGCGACGCCCACTTTCACGGCAATCCGGAAGATGGCTTCGTTCAGGCGAAACTGGTGCTCCAGGAAACCATCCACGGTTCGTTCGAGGAGCCGGATCACGTCGCTCTGACGCGTCACTTCCGGGAGCACCAGGGCGAAATGATCGGCCCCCACCCGGGCGAGCAGACTGCCGTCACCCGCACTTCGAGTCAGCCAGGCCGCCACCTGCTTCAAAAGGGCGTCGCCCGCGGTCTGGCCCAGAGAGTCGTTGATGTTCTTGAACCGCTCCAGGTCGATCAGGAACAGGGCCACCTTGTGTCCCGAGGAGGCGCCGACCTTCATGTATTGGGCCACGCGTTCGAGGAACAGCGTGCGGTTCGCGAGGCCGGTGAGCGCGTCGTAGTAGGCGAGGTAGTTGAGCCGCTCCCTCTTCTCGATGGTATCGATGGCGAAGCCGATGTCGCCCGCGAGCTCGGTCAGGAGCTTCATCTCCTCTTCGTGGAAGAACTCGGCTTCAGTGGCGTACAAGGCCAGGACCCCCACCACCTCTTCGGCCACGAACAACGGCAGCACCGCGATCGAACGGACATCCTGATCCGCATAGCGGCCCTCCGACACCAGGGCCGGGTCGGTCTGGGAGTCGTTCGAGATGATCGTACGCTTCTCAAGGATGGCGCGCGCGATCATGGCGTGACGTCCGCCGTCGCCGGATGCAAGCAGCTCGGAAACCGCAGTGAGGATCTCCTGGTTGGCGCCGGCGGAGGCGGCGGGCGTCGCCTTCTGGGTGATGGGATCGACGAGGGCGACGAGAGACAGGCGGAACCCGCCGCCCGCAACCGCGATCCGGCAGGCTTCCTTGAACAGTTCGTCGCGGCTGCGCGCGCGCACGATGAGCGCGTTGATGCCGCTCAGCATCGCGTACACCCGATTCAGATAGGCGATCCGGTCCTGGGCTTCGCGGCGTTCGGTCACGTCCTTGGCGATGCCGGCGTAGCGCACGATGCGGTTGGCCTCGTCATAGACCGGGAACACCCTCGACTCGATCCAGCGAACGGCGCCCTCGGGACGAACGATCCGGTGCTCGACCTCATACCGCCCCGCGAGCATGCCGCTGCGCTTCTTCTCCTCGGTCGCCGCCCGGTCGCCCGGATGGATCGCCTCGTCCCAGGAGTTCGGGTCGGCGTACAGGCTTTCGCAACTCCGGCCCCAGATCTCCTCGTAGGCGCGGCTCACATAGAGCACACGATCACCAACCGCCTCGCGCAGGAAGAAGACATCGCGGATATTCTCGGCCATCTGGCGGAAGCGCAGCTCGCTCGCGTTCAGGTCCGCGGTCCGGGCCTTCACCTCCTTCTCGAGGATCTGGCTCTGGTCCTGCAGAAGATCGCCCAGGGCCTTGAGGCGCAGCAGGTTCCGCACGCGCAGCCACAGCTCGGCCCGGTCGACCGGCTTCTCCAGGAAGTCCTCAGCACCCGCTTCGAGGCCCGCGAGCCGCACCGCGCGGTCGATGAGCGCGGTGACCATGATGATCGGGATGCTCGAGGTCAATGGATCGGCCTTGAGCTTTCGAGCCACGTCGTAACCGGTGAGACCCGGCATCATCACATCGAGCAGGATCAGATCGGGCGGATGCTGAGCCACCACGGACAGCGCCTGCTCGCCGCTTCCCGCGGTCATGGTGAGATACCCCTCGGGCCGCAGGAGGGCTTCAAGGACCTTGCGGTTCGTCGCTTCGTCGTCGACGATCAGAATGTTGGCGGCGGGGGCGGTCATGACGCGCTCCCATCAAGGGGCGCCAGCAGCCGGACGATGGCGGCGTAGAGATCCTTGTAGCGCAGAGGCTTGGTGATGTAAGCGTCACAGCCGGCGTCGTGGGTCTTCTGCTGATCCTCCTTCATCGCCATCGCGGTCAGAGCGATGATGGGAATCGCCGCGGTCAGAGGATCCTTCTTGAGGAGGGTGGTGGCGGTGAGGCCATCCATGCCCGGAAGCTGGATATCCATCAGGATCAGGTCCGGCTGCTCGGACCGCGCCAGGGTGAGGCCCGTCTCCGCGTCGATCGCGCTCAACACCGTGTGCCGTGCGTTCTTGAGTAGCAGGCTCGCGAGCTTCAGGTTCGCCGGGTTGTCTTCAATGATCAGGACTCTCGCCATGCGGTCCTCCTTCCAGGGTTCGGAGTTCCGGCAGCCGACTCAGAGCGCGGCGGACCTCAGTGATGAACGATACCCGGTTGAAGTCCGGTTTTCGCACGATCGGAATCTCCTCGCCGCCGGCGCCAATGAGCGCGGCCCGATCCCGGGCGCTCACGGATTTGGCGGTCACGACGAGAATTGGAATGCGGGACGTTTCGGGATCGCGCTGGAGCGCTTCCACCACCTCAAAGCCGCTCATCTGGGGCATCAGCAGATCGAGCACGATCAGATCGGGGCGCCTCTTTCTCGCCGCGGCGATCGCCTCTTTGCCGCCATAAGCGCGGATCAGCGTGTGGGCAGGGGCGGGCAACAGGCTCGCCAGCACCTCCACCGCCTTCGGGTCGTCATCCACGAGAAGCACGGTGCGGGTTTGGCCTTCAACTGCCTGCAGGCCCAGGCGAGCCATGGAGGTCTTGAGTTCCGAGCGGCTCAGGGGTTTTTGCAGGACCACGAGGGCCAGGTCTGGCGTGACCGCGCGGCTGCGGGTCAGGCCGGAGGCGATCACTACGGGCACGTGGGCGAGGGTCCCCATCTCCCGTATCCGGCTGAGGAACTCCCAGCCATCCATGCCCGGCAGTTGAATGTCGATGGTGATGAGGCCCAGCTCCTGCTGCGCGGCAACGACCAGCGCGGCCTCGCCACTCGCGGCGCGCACCACCCTGAAACCCTCGGCTTCGAGGAGCAGCTGGATCAGGTCGGCGGCCGCGTCGTCATCTTCAATCACCAGGGCAACCCGCTCCGCGACCCCGGAATTCCCGCCCAGCTTTGCGGGCAGGGCAAGGGGAGGGACGGCGCTGGCCTCGGGCGCGCGGCGAAGAGGCAGCCAGACCGCGAAACAAGCGCCTTCGCCCTCCGCACTCGAGACCGCCACGGTGCCGCCGTGGAGTTCGGCAAGCTGCTTCACCATGGCGAGGCCGAGGCCGGTGCCTTCGAACTTTCGGGCCAGGCTGCTGTCGATCTGCGAGAAGGCCTGGAAGAGCCTCGCCATTTCGGCCTGCGACAGCCCGATACCGCGGTCGAGAACGCTGATCTCCACGAAGTCCGCGTACTCGCTTTCGGCGAGCGGGAAGGCGTGCACGGGCCAGGTCCCACCCAGGGCGCCGACCGCGCTTCGGGGGACGGGGCGCGCACGCACCGTCACCCGCCCGCCGCTCGCGGAGAACTTCACCGCGTTCGACAAAAGGTTGTAGACGATCTGCTTGGTCTTGCGCTGGTCGAGAGCGCACGCACCCAGATCCTCCGCGGCGTCGAGTTCGAGGGAGATGCGCTGGTCCGCCGCCTTCTCCCGCACGATGGTCAGACTCTTGGTCAGAAGGCCCTTCAGGTCGGCCGCCTCGAGTTCGAGAGACATCATCCCGGCTTCGACCTTGGACAGGTCGAGGATGTCGTTGATCAGGGACAGGAGGTGCTGCCCGCTCGTGAAGATCTCGCCGGTGTACTCGTTCTGGGAGGCGGTCATGGGACCGACCAGGCCATCCTTGAGCGCCTCGGAGAAACCGATGATCGCGTTTAGGGGCGTGCGCAGTTCGTGCGACATGGTGGCGAGGAACTCGGATTTGAGCCGGCTGGCGTGTTCCAGCTCGACGTTCTTCTCCTGGAGGGTGCGTTCGAACCGCTTCAGCTCGGTCACGTCGCGCGCCGCCGCGAAGACGCCCTGGAGTTTCCGGTCGCGGTTGTGGATGGTGGCCGCGTTGTACGAGACCACGGTTTCCTCGCCGTTTAAAGCCCTTACCGTGAGCTCGTAGTTCCGCACCTTGTTCTCGGTCAGGACGCGCTTGATCGCGGCCTCGGCCCTCCCGGGGTCGGTGAAGAAGTTCTTGCAGGGCGCGCCGATCAGCTCGTCGCGCGTCCGTCCGGTCAGGGCGATCATCTGCTGGTTGACGTCGGAGATGATGCCCTGGGGATCGGTGGTCATCAGCGCGTCGATGTTCGATTCGATGAGCGAGCGGTTGTAGAACTGCTGATCGCGCAGCTTCTGGTCGAGGATGGCCTGGGCGGCCTCCACTTCCTTGCGGGCGGTGTTATCGGTGCCGATCAGCAGGTAGCCGATGATCTTCTCCTGCGCGTCGCGAAGTGCGGTCACCGAGACGATGGCCGGGAAACGGCTGCCGTCCTTGCGGAAGTACGTCAGTTCGTAGATGTCCTCGATACCGCGCGAGGCCTTGAAGACGAGCGCCTCGAAGCCCGGGGTGATCGGGGTGGCGAGCTCGAGGCTCAGGGCCTTCGCCCGCGCGATCAATTCCAGCGGGTCGGAGATGTCCGCCGGAGTGATTTTGTTCATCACCTCCGCCGCGGTGTAGCCAAGCATCCTCTCCGCCCCCACATTGAAGATCTGGATGACGCCCAAAGCGTCGGTGGCGATGCTCGAGAAGTTCGCGCTGTTGAAGATGGCGCTTTGCAGCGCCCCCGCCTTGAGCAGCGCCTCCTCCGCCTGTTTTCTTGCGGTGTTGTCGGTGCCGATCAGCAGATAGCCGATGATGGCGCCCCGGTCGTCGCGCAAGGCGGTGACGGAAACAAGGGCCGGGAAACGGCTGCCGTCCTTGCGGATGTACGTGAGTTCGTAAATGTCCTCGATGCCGCGCGAGGCCTTGAACACGAGCGCCTCGAAGCCCGGCTGGATCGTGGTGCCGAGTTCGAGGCTCAGCGCCTCGGCGCGGGTGATCACTTCGCGGGGGTCGGAGATGTCGGCCGGGGTGATCTTGTTCACCACATCGGCGGCGGCGTAGCCGAGCATCCGCTCCGCGCCTACATTGAAGATCTGGATCACGCCTCTTTCGTCGGTGGCGATGCTCGAGAAGTTGGCGCTGTTGAAGATCGCGTCCTGCAGGGCGCCCGTTTTGAGCAGCGTCCTTTGCCCGCCCGGATCCACGGACGCGTCTCCCCGGCCTGACTTGCCGCCCGCCCCCTCAGGGAAGGTCGCCCGCCACTCAGGCTCGTCCCGTGCTTCGCTCATCTGATCGGCCTCGTTCCAAACCGCAGTATCAGCGGCGGAAACCGGGCTGTCTGTACGATCAAGCACATAGCGAAGGCGCCGGTGGGCCTCCACCCGCCTGGCTAAGACGCGACGAAGCGGTCCAGCGCGAATTTGCCCGCGGCGGTGGCGACCCCGCTGATCAGCGTCCCCCAGGCCATGTCGATGAGGGCCAGGCCAATGGGCCAGCCCCTCAAGACCGCGAGATTCGTGAGGTCATAGGTGGCGTAGGCGAAAAGGCCCAACAAGGCTCCCGCGATGAAGGCTGGCTTGACGCCTGGTTCCCCCGCGGTGGGGGCCACTCCAAGGTAAACCAGAAAGGAGACATAGACCAGATAGAAGATGGCGGCCGCGGTCAGGTTCGCCTGCTCGGCCATGAGGTGGCCGATCCCCTGCTGATACAGCGGTCGCGCCACGATGCCGAGCCAGACCAGATCGATCGCAACCATCACCACGAGGGTCGCCGCGTAGGCACAGAGATATTTCATCATGGGCGAAGCCTACAAGGCGCAGTACCGGTGGTCCTCAATGAAGCTCGTCACCTGCCGGTCGGCCTCGTGCGCGGACAGGCGGTAGCGGGCCTGCACCAGGGCCCAAAGGGTCTGCCGCCGGCTCTCGAGCTCAAGCAGATCGTCCTCGGTCAACCGGCCCCAGACCAGGCCCGCGTCGTCGACCCAGCGCTTCCACTTGCTGTTTACCGGGTTGATGTAAGGCACGAGCACATCGAACGACGCGGAAGCGCTCTTGTAAGGCCGGGCCGAGAGGTCGAGTTCAGACGCGGCCAGGGCGGGCGAGGCAGTTTCGTCGGCCCTGGAGCTGCCGCGCCCGGAATCGTTGATGACATGGTAAGGGCTGGATTGGCTCATTGGGAATCTCTCGCTTCGCTTGGGGTTGCTCTGGAGCCTGCAACGACTACCCGTGGCAGATCGGGAGGCACGATAGGGCCTTGGCCGAATCCGCTTCCGTGCGGTGGCGAACTCATCGGCGTCGTTTCCCGCGGGTGCTTCGGAATTCCCCTGGGCTACGCCGATAAATATCAGTTGGCGGAACTTGAGATCCGGCGGCGGCTCCAAACGCTCTTGCGCAATCGGAGGATGATCGGACAGAAGCGCAGCAGGGGCCTTGGCTTCGCGCGACACAAAAAAATCCCGACCGGGGCGGGTCGGGATTCTTCTGTTTGCGGTTGAGCGGCTGTCTCTCCAGCCTGTCACGCCTGATAGGAGGTGTGGGTGGATGGGGTCCCGAGCGGCGTTCCCCGGGAGGGGCAGGAAGGAAACTACACCTCGGCATGCGAACATGTCAAGCGGAAAAACATGATCAGCCCGACCCTTGTCCTCGTTCTCTCGGTGGCCGCCTCGCCGGTCCATTCTCCCCAGGCCGCGCCGGTGACCCCGGAGGCCGCGATCGTCCAGTATCTGCAGGCCAACATAAAACCTGGCCAGCCCGTTGTGGTCTCCACGCTCTTCAACGAGGTCTTCACGGACGAGGCGGAGCGGAGGGCCTTGAATCGACTCTTCAATACCTTCTTCAAGATTCCCCTGTTCGTGGTTCAGACCCAGATTTCGAAGGGCGCCCCCCCATCCCTCAAGGACATTTCCGAGCAGTTCGCTTTCAATACCCCGGGCACGGCCGACGTGATCCTTCGGATCATGGAATCCGATCCACGCATGCCGAAGTTTCTCGAACGGGATCAAAAGACCGGCGAGATCCTCAAGGCCGATGTCGAGAAGATCATGAGTCACCCTCGTTTCGGCAAGATCCTCGAGCGGACCATCACGGGCTGGGAAGGAAATCCCGCACCCGCATTCGCGGTCAAGGCCTACGACGGGTCTGACCTCACTCTGGCCGGCCTGAGCGGGAAGCCGTTTCTTCTCTACTTCTGGTTCACCAACTGTCCGCCTTGCCTCACCACCACCCCGCTCCTCGTGGAACTGGACAAGGCGTACCGGCCCCGCGGTTTCACGATCGTGGCGCTCAATGCCGACAAGCTCCTCGATCTCGACTACTCCGAGGCCGATCGCGCCGATTACGCCAGGAAGCTCGGCATCGGGTTCACCCTCGGGTTTGCGAACGCCGAGGCCCAGAACGCCTACGGCGGGGTCTCCGTGTTCCCCACGATTTTTGCCGTCGACAAGTCGGGCGTGGTGGTGAAACACCTCGTGAACGGCCAGACCAAGACCGTTCTCGAGGAGGCGATCCGGCTTGCGATGAAGTAGTCGGATCGTTTACGAAACCGGTCGCTTGCGACGGATCTCGCTGCGCGCCCGCTTCGGCTCTTCGAGGGTGAGGGTCAGGTCGACGGTGCGGCCGTCGCGGAGGACGGAAACCGGCGCGGCCTTGCCGGCTTCGAGATCGCGCACCGCTTGGGCGAGATCCGAACCGTCTTCGATGGAGGTCGCGCCAAGTTTCACAACGAGGTCGCCCGCCTTCAGGCCGGCCTTCTCGGCCGCCGAACCCTGCACGACTGAATTCACCAGGATCGCGGTTTCGGTCTTCGCTTTGTAGTCGTATGGAATGGATGAAAGTCTCACCGTCCCCCCAGGAACTGTTCAATCAGGTGAAGGACGGCTCGAACCGCTACAATCCGCGGTCGAGAGACCATGGGTCGGGACAGCCAATCCGGATTACAGAAGGTGTTGATCGTCGACGACTCGGCGACCAACCGGCAGATGCTCGGCGATCTGCTTCAGGGGGAGTATTCCATCCTGCTCGCGAAAAACGGGGAGGAGGGTATTGACCTCGCCCAGGAGCATGTGCCCGACGTCATCCTGCTCGATGTGGTGATGCCCGACCTCGACGGCTACGAGGTCTTGAAGCGCCTCAAGGAGGACGAGCGCACCTCCTCGATCTGCGTGGTCTTCCTGACCGGCCTCGACACGCCCGAAGCCGAGGAGCGGGGCCTTGTCGAGGGCGCCTCCGACTACGTGACGAAACCCTTTCATCCGACCGTGGTCAAAGCCAGGGTGGCGCTGCACATGCAGGTGGTCCGCCAGCGAAGAATGCTCGAGACCCTCGCCAACATCGACGGGCTCACCGAGTTGCCGAACCGGCGGCAGTTCGACGCGGTCATGTCGGCGGAATGGGCGCGTGCGACCCGCACCGCCCAGCCCCTCTCGGTCGCCCTTTTAGACGTGGACTTCTTCAAGCGCTACAACGACTCGTATGGGCACGCGATGGGCGACCACGCCCTTCAACTCGTGGCGCGCACGCTGCGCAAGCGCGTGCAGCGGCCCGCGGATCTGGCCGCCCGTTACGGGGGCGAGGAGTTCGTGGTGGTCATGCCCGACACGGGTATCGAGGGGGCCCTCGAGCTGGCCGAGAAGCTGCGGATCGGCGTCGAAGGGCTCGGGGTTCCGCACAAACGTTCGAGTGCCGCGATCTGCCTCACCATCACGATCGGCGTGGCCTGCACCACCGCGGATCCGGTTCTCACCCCCGAAGCTCTCCTCCAGAAAGCGGATGAGCGCCTGTACCGCGCGAAGAAGGCCGGCCGGAACCGCGTGGTTGGGGCCTGATCGCCAGACTCGGAGTCCCTACCACGCAGTTGGACCGGTCGTCACCCCGGCGAAAGCCGGGGCCTGGCGCGAACTCCGGTTTCCGACCGCGACGACGTTCGCCTACAAAAACTTCAGCTTGCGGGACGCGAAGACGCTCATGCGGAGCAGCAGCCAGCCATGGGCGAAGCGGTTGATGTTGGTCTCGCCGTATTCCCGCTCGTGATAGCGAACGGCGAGGTCGACGATGTGGAGATTCAGCCGGGAGGCGCCAAAGAGCAGGTCGAAATCGCCGAAGGGATCGAAGTCGCCGAAGTAGGCGCGATTCGCCGCGATCCGTTCGTAGTCCGAGCGATAGAGCACCTTGGTTCCGCACAGCGTGTCGCGGCAGTTCTGCCCGAGGATCCAGCTGAAAAGGGCGGCGAAGAACTTGTTGGCGAGGAGGTTCAAGAAGCGCATCGCCTTTCCGGCCATCGGGTACACGAGGCGCGAGCCGTTCACGAACTCGGCGTGACCCCGGGCGAGGGCGTTTACGAAGGAGGGGAGATCCTCCGGGGCGACTCCCATATCGGAGTCGAGGATCACCAGAACCTCCCCGCGCGCCGCGGTGAAGCCGAGCCGCACCGCGTCGCCCTTTCCCTTGCCGGTCTGCTTCAGGAAGCGCAGGGGCTTGTCGGGATTCGTTTCGATGGCAAGCTTGATCGCGGCCTCCGTGCCGTCCTTCGAGCCGCCTTCGACGAAGATGTACTCGCTGTTGGGAGAAAGCCTCGGCAGCCGCGCGACCATGGGAGCAATGTGGCCCTCTTCGTTCCGGCAGGGGATCACCACGCTCACGGACGGCGCGGACTTCGCCGAGCCGGGGTGCCGGGCCAGGCGGGGTCTTGCCACCATTCCGAACATCAGCGAGAACGCGTCGAGCAGGGGCAGATGTCCGATCCACCGGTTCAGGAAGGCGGAGACGAGCGGAATGTAGATCGGGAAGATCATCTGACGGTCTTCACGAACGAGGTCCCAGTCGGAGAGGTGCAGCATGGTGCGCACCTCCTCCGGGGGAATCCACGCATCGGCGGGCTGGGCCTGCTTCAATCCGAGCCACTCCGCGAACCGCAACACCGGCTGCCAGAGTCTCGAGTAGCTGTAGATGATCACGCGGGTCTTTGAGTGAGAGACCTGGTGCAGGGTATCGAAGAGCCGTCGAACGTCGCCCAGGAAGGTCAGCACGTTCACGATCAGGATGACGTCGAAGGGACCGCGCGCCTGCGCGAGCGTCGAGGCGTCGCACGCATCACCCTCGAGGAAGTGAAGATCCTTGTGCCGCGCGCGCGCCGCCGCCACCGCCTTCGCCGACAGGTCGACTCCGACCCCGAAGGATGGCGAGACCGCGGCGAGCAGGTCGCCCGAGCCGCACCCGATCTCGAGGACTCTTTGTCCCGGAGCCACGCGCGCCGCGAGGACGCGTGCGAGATAGTCGTAGTAATACGAGCGGCTTTCCCGCGCCGCCGCGAGCTGCTCGTGGTGCGACTCGTAGAAGGCGCGGACCTCCTCCCGCGCGGCGGTGGCTAGCGGGGAGAGTTCTGGTTGTTCCGGTACCACTCGATTGTCCTCTTGAGGCCTTCTTCGAACGAGACGCGCGCCTTGAAACCGAACGCGGCCTCGGCCCGCGCGGTGTCCAGGCAGCGCCGCGGCTGGCCGTCGGGTTTGCTCGGGTCGAAGCGGAGATCCCCACCAAATCCGCTGAGCCGCCGGAGCAACTCGGCGAGGTCGCGCATGGTGATTTCGAATCCCGCTCCCAGATTCACGGGCTCCGCCGCGTCGTACTTCTCCGTGGCCTCGACGATGCCGCGCGCCGCGTCCTCGACGAAGAGGAACTCCCGCGACGCGTTGCCGGTGCCCCACACCTCGACCACGGGAGCTTTCGCTTCGATCGCGTCCTCGAACTTCTTGATGAGCGCAGGGATGACATGCGACACCGCGGGGTCGAAGTGGTCGAAGGGGCCATACAGATTCACGGGCAGGAGGTAGATGGCGTTCATGCCGAACTGCTGCCTGTAGGCCTGGCCCTGAACGAGCAGAGCCTTCTTCGCGATGCCATAGGGCGCGTTCGTCTCCTCGGGATAACCGTTCCACAAGTCGTCCTCGCGGAACGGCACCCGCGTGAACTTCGGATAGGCGCAGACCGTGCCGATCGTCACAAACTTCGCGATGCCGTGAATCCGCGCTTCCTCCAGAAGCTGGGCGCCCATCATCAGGTTTTCGTAGAAGAACGTCCCGGGGTTCTCAAGGTTGGCGCCGATGCCGCCCACTTTGGCCGCGAGGTGGATCAGGATTTCCGGCCGGGCCTCACGGAAGAGCCTCAGGCAGCCCTCGCGCCGGACGAGGTCGAAGTCGTTCTTCCTCGGCACGAAGATATCCGCGGCGCCCCGCGCGCGCAGTTCCCCCACGACATGGACCCCCAGGAAGCCGGAGCCTCCAGTGACCGTGATGCGGGAACGTTTGAGGTCCATCCTGATCCCCGGACGATATCGCACGGCAGGCTAAGCTTTCGACACTTTGATCCTCTTGAGGAGCCCCATGACTTCATCGAAGACCGCGTACGCTGCCCTCGCCCTGAGCGTGGTGTTTTCGTTCGGCCTCTCCGCGCCGGCGCAAACCACGCCCGCGAAGAGGCTCATCGCCGAGACCGACGTGACGAAGTTCGTGTGGTCCGCCGATCCCCAGGTCTCCGCCAACGGGAGGACCGTGGCTTTCACCCGCGTGGATGCGAGCGAGAAGAAGGACGAGTACGAGACCTCGATCTGGGTCGCCGCCACCAACGGGAACACGCCCCCCCGCCGCTTCACCGCGGGGCCGCGGGACAGCGCGCCGCGCTTCTCTCCGGACGGGACGCTGCTCGCCTTCGTCAGGGTGGCCGAGAAGGACGGGAAACGCCAGCCTCCGCAGCTCTATCTGATGCCCATGGGGGGCGGAGATCCGAAGGCGATCACCGACCTGCCGAAGGGCGCGGGGGCTTTGACCTTCTCGCCCGACGGGAAGACGATCGTGTTCGAAAGCACCACCACGGATGACGATATCCGGCTCGCGAAAAATCCTCCCAAGGAGCCGGCGAGGGAATCGGACGTGCGGGTGATCACGCGCGCGGTGTACCGGGCGAACGGGGGCGGCTATAACGATCCGACGAGGCCCTCCCAGATTTTCGCGGTGACCCTCTCCGACGGTTCGTCTACCGAGCCCCGACAGGTCTCGAACGATCCCTTCGGCGCCTCGGCGCCACTCTTCTCGAAAGATGGCGCGACCCTTTACTACCGCTCGCTGCACGTGACGGAGCCTTACTACGAGGACTCGCGGTCGCAGATCTGGGCGGTCGCCCTCGCGGGCGGCGAATCGAAGCTGGTGCTCGATTTCAAGGGAAACCTGGGCGGTGTTTCGTTCTCCCCGGATGGCGGGCGGCTCGCGTTCACCGGTTCCATGAACATGAAGCCGACGCGGTCGTTCGATCAGTCCGATGTTTTCGTGGCCGACGTGACGGCCGCGGGGGTGGGCGCCCCGAAAAACCTCACCACCGCCTACGACTTCGAACCGGGCAGCGGCCTCGCCGGTGATCAGTCGCCGCCGCGCGGAGGTTCGTCGGGCGGGTTGATTTGGAGTGTTGACGGCGCGTCGCTCATCGTGAAGGTCGGCGAACACGGACGGGTGAATCTGAAACGGGTCGACACGAGCACCGGAGCGGTGACCGCGTTGACCTCGGGCGATCAGGATGTGATGCAGTACTCGGCGTCCTCCGAGGGGAAGACTCTGGTGGGTCTCATCTCGAGCAGCGTGGTGCTGGGCGACCTCAATGCCATCGATCCCGCCACCGGCAAGGCCACGCGGCTGACCTCGTTCAACGACGAGTTGTTCAGCACCCTCGACCTCACGCCCGCTGAAGACGTCTGGTACACGAGCTTCGACGGGAAGAAGGTCCACAGCCTCGTCCAGAAGCCGCCGCACTTCGATCCCGCGAAGAAGTATCCGCTCATCCTGAACATCCACGGGGGGCCGCACGCGGCGTACGGCCACACCTTCTTCCACGAGATGCAGTGGATGGCGGCCCGGGGGTACATCGTCCTCTATCCGAATCCACGCGGTTCGACTACCTACGGCCAGGACTTCGCGAACATCATCCAGCACAACTATCCAGGCGACGATTCGAGGGATCTTCTGATCGGCGTGGATGAGATGGTGAAGCGCGGCTGGGCCGACCCTGCGAAGCTCGGAGTGACCGGGGGCAGCGGGGGCGGCGTCTTGACCAACTGGATCGTCACCCGGGACCATCGGTTCAAGGCCGCGGTGTCGCAGCGTTCGATCTCCGACTGGACGGGGTTCTGGTACACCGCCGATTTCGTGCTGTTTCAGCCGAGCTGGTTCAAGGCCGCGCCCTGGCAGGACCCGAAGGACTTTGCCGCGCGTTCGGCGATCACCTTCGTCGGCAACGTGAAGACGCCGCTGATGCTGATCGAGGGAGAGGACGACCTCCGCACCCCGCCCTCGGATGGCGGCGAGCAGATGTTCCGGGCCCTCAAGTACCTGAAGGTGGACACGGTGATGGTCCGCTTCCCGGGCGAGACCCACGACCTGTCGAGGACGGGCAAGCTCTCCCACCGCGTCGAGCGCCTGCGTCACCTCGTCGGCTGGTTCGACAAGTACATCATGGGAGCCTCGAAGCCGGAATACGACGTCAAATGACCCGCTTTCGACACCTCGACCAGGAAGTCCTTTACCGACCAGGTTTCGCCGTGGCCACCACGTAGTCGTCCGGCTGATCCTGCTGGAGCATGCGCCACATGGTGGGCGCGGTTTACGATCTGGAGACCGGCCAGGTGAGATTCCTGAGCCTGAAAGCGCCTACCGGATGTAGATCGGACTCGTGATCGCGAGCATGGTGTCGCCGCCGCGGTTCCACAACTCGGCGCAGCACCATGTGTCGCCCTCACGCAGCTTCGCGGTCA
>ENA-ORBV01002224-ORBV01002224.1-microbial-mat-metagenome-genome-assembly--contig:-NODE-2224-length-41334-cov-13.271009_pt1 | contig 41334 bp, 31 predicted proteins | sample MGYA00237777_ERZ505514 | MGnify/ENA primary metagenome ERZ505514 (study PRJEB26160, sample SAMN06269048) | microbial mat metagenome | isolation source: Oligotrophic lake microbial mat | place... | reverse complement strand
GATACAAAGTGTACGCGCTTAAGCGCTATTCGGGGGTTTCGCTAACCGCCTTGGTTAAAGCCGGCTTGCTGGACCGGGGCTTTGGGGTAGCCGTGATTCTATGGCTCTCGCTTGGATTAGCCTTGTTGGTGTTGCCGCTTCCCGCTACCTGGATATACCTTTCACTAATGGCCCTTTTACTGTTCTTCCCCTTAGTTTGGTTGGGGGTGCGGATTTTTTTTCGATCCTTTTTGGCTGTTTTTGCTCAGGCGTTGGGTTACAGCATCATCAAGCAGGTGCTTCAAGCCTTCGCAGCGATCTGTCTGCTCCTGGCTACCGGCACGGCCTATCATCCCGCATATCCGTTGGCTTTTCTGCTGTCTTCGTTGGCCTTGTTATTGCCCATCTCTGTTGGCGGCATGGGCGCCCGCGAACTGGTGTTGAGTTACCTGCCGCCAGAATTCCCAATCAACGAAGAAGCTGCCGTGGCCATGAGCCTGTTATTCTTTTTGCTCAACGCCGTTTTTAGTTTGGCGGGGGCTACAGCGAAGGGGCAGCTTGCCACGAACAAAAGCGAGGCAGGTTGAAGGGGCTTTGCTTTTAAGGCAGGGTGCGGTAGCGGGTTGTTGTGAATGTTAATGTATCCGACAATTGTCGCGAAGGTTGCGCAAGTTGTCGGATTTTTGATTAACTTGGCTTTGTGAAGCGGCAATCAACTCCAAAAAAAGTCTCTCCAAAAAAGCTGATCAGTTTTTCCTATCAAAGTGCCGGTGATAAAGGTATTCTCAAGCTAATCGAAACCGTTCGAACAGGGATTCCGTTTGCTGAATTTCACAAGCATGCCCAAACCATGCCCTTTACTATAGAGCAATGGGCGGAGTATCTTCACGTATCCGTGCGAACTATACAAAGAAGCAGAAAAGAAGACACGGCCTTTCAGGCGCTTCAGGCAGAGCGAATTGTAGAGATTATTATGGTCTACAAACATGGTATTGAAGTCTTTTCAAACCAGGATAAGCTTAACAAATGGTTGGTGACTCGTACAGCCACTATGGGGGGAAAAGCCCCGCAGGACTTTCTGGATACCAAGCTTGGTGTTGGTTTGGTCAACGATGAATTGGGCAGAATAGAGCACGGCATTCTGGCATGATCGTTTATCGTCTCTGCAAAGGCCAGTACAAGACTGATCTTTCGGGAAAAGGAGCTGAATTGTATTCCGGGAGATGGAACAGCAAGGGTACAGCCATGCTCTACACGAGCCAATCCCAAGCGTTGGCGCTCTTAGAAATTTTGGCACACGTTGGTAAAGAGAGCATGCCCGAGGGTTATTTTATGATAGCTATTTACTTGCCAGATGACGCCAGTATGTTAGCCGTGGCACTTGCCGACTTACCAAAAGACTGGAAAGCTGTTCCTTTTGCAAACAGCACCCAAAGACTTGGTGACCAGTTCATCAGAGACGGGCACTCCCTTGTACTAAAAGTACCATCTGTATTTGTACCCGGTGACTGTAACTACTTAGTTAGTCCAAAGCACGAACAAATGCAGGGAGTTACGGTCATCTCGCAAGACCCCTTTAAGTTGGACCCCCGATTCACCTCTTGAGCGAACTTGAGGATGATATTGTCCAAACTACTGTATTTTCAACGCAGCATTTAAATATAATACTTCCTTTTACCTGATCACGGTGCCATCCCGGCTCCTTCTTTAAGCCCCTCCCTCCCAAATGCCCCAGGCAGCCTCGGCCTGACCATACAGCATCACTAACCCATTGCCGATGGTGGCACCGGCCAGTTCGCCTTTGGTTAAAAAGATGGTTTTTTCGGGGTTGTATACCAGATCAAACAGAAGGTTGTTATAAGATAACATTTCATATGGTATCTCGGGGCGACTGAGCACGTCGGGGTGCATGCCCAACGGGGTGCAGTTAATGATGACGGGATACTGCCGCAAGACCTCAGGGGTTAATTCGCCATAGGTATAATCAACGGCAGGTCCTTGCGTGCGGGAAACGGAGCGGGTTTGGAACCCGATTTTGCGCATGGCAAAGTGCACCGCTTTTGAAGAGCCGCCGGTGCCGAGTACCAGGGCGCCGCTGGCAGCGGGGTGGCTCGCGGTAGCGGATTTGCCTGAGGCAGTAGCGTTGCCAACAGCTGCAGCGTGGCTCGCTGCCGCCGATTCCGCTGTTCTGGTGGAAGGGCCCTTCGCCCATTGGTCCAGCAACGGCTGAATGCTGGCCAAAAATCCAATCCAGTCGGTGTTGTAGCCGGTCAGGCGCCCGTCTGGCCCGAAGTGGATGGTGTTCACTGCCCCGATGGCGCGGGCATCGTCGTCAATGGCGTCCAGATAGGCCATGACGGACTGTTTGTAGGGAATGGTGACGTTGAGGCCGCAAAGGTTGGGTTCGCGGCGCAACAGGTCGGGGAATTCCTGGATGCTGGCCAGGGGAAAGGCCTCGTAGCGGGCGTCGGCAATGCCTTCGCGCAGAAACTTTTCGGCGAAATAGCCGGGACTTAACGAGTGGGAAAGCGGGTAACCGATAAGGCCAAAGACGCGGGTTTCGCGGGTCATAGCCGCCAAATTACGCCGACTTTTTTTCCTTGCCGGAGCCCAGGTTTTCGATGCCCCAAACAAGCGCAGCGCCGATAACGATAAAGACCAGTGCTATCCAGAACTCCTGGTTCACCGCTGGCATCAACCATTCGTAGCCGGTGTCGGCTACTTTGATCGTGCCATCGGGCATTGTCCGTTCTTCCGTTAGTGTTGTTTTCCAAGGCCAGATGATAAGCAGGGATCCTGCCACAAATCCGGTCAAGAGTCCGACGGTCTGGTCGTGAAAGCGCTTGAGGACAAAATCTAAAAGGCGGCTGAAGACCACCAGACCAATTCCACAACCTAACATTACTGGCAATAGAATGCCGATGTCACGGTTTTTGGCCGCGGCCAGAATGAGCCAGTAATTGCCCATGATCAGCAGCACAAAAGAACCGGAAAGTCCGGGCAAAATCATGGAGCAAATGGCCACGATTCCGCAGACAAAAAGGTAACCAAAATTTGTATTCTCTGTGCCAGGCGTGAGCAGCGCGATGCCTACCGCGATCCCGATGCCAACGACCAACATCGCCACAACGCCTGCGTTCCACTTTCGAACAAAACGAAACACAAACACAATAGAAGTTAGGATGAGCCCAAAGAAAAACGCAAGCGTAAAAACCTGGTAATGTTCAAAGGCATAACTCAGTACAGCTGCCAACGAAACTACGGCCAACCCTACGCCTAAAAACAAGGCTATCAGAAACGGAAGGTTAACATACTGCGAAAACTCCTTAAAACGGCCGCTGAACAGCAGTTTAACAGCGTTCAGATCAAAGGACTTTAACGCCGTTATCAGCTCATCAAAAACCCCCGTAATAAAAGCTATGGTACCTCCGGATACTCCGGGAATGACGTTGGCGGTGCCCATCGCAAAGCCTTTGGCTGTCAAAATGGCATACTCCGTCCAGGAGCGTTTGGATGGGGAAACTTGGCTCATGATAGGTGGTGGCCTTTTAAGGCAAAGGTGGTCAGATGCGGCGCAAAGCAGCCATTAGTACTCGGTAGTCGGGTTGCTGGCTTCTACTTCCTTGGTGTCGCGCTTGGTAAGAAAGTGGTCAAAGGTGTCGCTGCGCAGGCCGAGGCGCAGGGTTTCCAGCGGAATTACTTCTGACGGGGCAATATTGCCCAGGTTTACGTTGGCGCCAATGAGTTTGACGAACCAAACCTGCTGCTCTTTCATTGGAGCTTCCCAAATGATGCGCTCCTCGGGAATTTTAGTCAGAATTTCTTCGATCAACCCGGAGCGCACTTCACCGGTACCGCGGTAGATGCCAACCGTGCCGCTTTCGCGGGCTTCGGCAATTACTTTCCACGCGCCGGCATCGAGCTCCTGCCGCATGAGGCGAATCCATTTGTAGGGTGGCAGGATTTTGCTGGCGTCTTTGGAACCCACTTCGGACAGCACGGTCACATAGCGCGAAAGCTTGCGTATGTAGTCGCACTTTTGATCGTGGTCCAGGTCTAGCGAGCCGTCGCTGACCTCGGTGTATTCCATGCCATAGTGCTCCAGGAGCCGAAGGAAATCGTCAAACTGGCCACGGACGATGAACGCTTCGAACAAGGTGCCTCCAAAATAGACGGGGATGCCCGACTCTTTGTAGAGTTCCAGCTTGTCTTCCAGATTTGGGCTGACGTAAGAGGTGCCGAATCCGAGCTTGACGATGTCGATGTAGGGCTCGCTGACCTCGAGCATGTCCTCGACTTGGCGCAGGCTCAAGCCTTTGTCCATCACCATCGTTAAGCCGTATTTGCGCGGCTTCAGGCTGCGGTCAGGAATGTCCGCAAGATTAAACAGGTATCGCATACCGTGGTGCTTTTAGCGTTAAAGTGTGCTAGCGGTTGTACTGCTTGATGAGGTCCAGGACCAGAGGGTCCTTTTCCAATTGGGGAAAAAGCTCAAAGAGCACAGGATGGGCGGGAGCGTCAAGGTCCAAGGCGTGTTGAAGGCTTTCGCTGCCTTCCCGGCCCCGGCCGGAAATCATGAGACATGCGCCGTGGAGGTAATGGAGGAGTGCCAGGTCGCCACAATGGGCGATGGCTTCAGAGGCCGCCACGACGGCGGCTTCGCGGGCGCCGGATTCAGCCAGCATACGGCTGTACTGAACCCAGTGAGGAGGATAGTCGGGTCGGATTCGAAGGGCTTCGCGGTAACTGACCAAGGCCTGGTCAATGTAGTCCAATTCGTATTGCAACCGCCCGAGTTCCACCTGGTACTCGGCGTGTTCTGGTTCCAGTTGAATGGCCTTTTTGAAGTTACGCAGCGCCTGTTCCCGGTTGTTTTGCGCCAGATAAGTGTGCCCAATTCGCGAATAGGCCTCGCTGAAGTACGGGTCCAGTTGGAGCGCCTTGCGGTAGTGGTGCCGGGCACCGCCCCATTCCCCCAGTTTTTCGCGGCAGGAGCCGATGCGGAAATAGACTTCTTCATCAGGCTCATTTCGGTCAATGGCCTGTAAAAAGAGGGAAATGGCCTCGCGGTAGCGCTCAAGTCGGTAGAGCGCTTCGCCGGTGTCGCGGTAAACGGGACCAAATTTCTCTTCGATGGCCTGCACAAATTCGTAGGCCTCGATAGCTTTTTCAAAGAGCCCCATACCGGCGTAAGCCTTGCCCAAGTTGTACCAGGCCAGGTAGGCGTAGGGGTGGCGGTCAATGATCTGGCTGTTGAGCGACACGCTCTCCTCGTACTTTTCCGAAATGTCAACGCAGTACCAAAGCTTGGTCAGCGCATCTTCAGATTCGGGGTTGAGGTCGAGGGCCATGCGGAGTTTTTCGAACATTTGGTCAAAATCTTCGAGGTCTCCGTAGACTTCGGCCATTTCTACCAGAATTTGATCGTGCTCCTCCAGGTCGGCGCGCTCCAGGGCTTCTTCCAGGCAACTAATGGCCTTGGGGTATTCTTCTTTCTGCACGTAGAGGTCTGCGCGCAGGTAGTAAATCTCAATTTCTGATGGGTCGTAAAGCGCGGCCTGGTCGGTGCAGATCATGGCTTCGTCAAAGCGGCGCATTTCAAAGAGGACGTCCGCTTTGCGGATGTAAAACAATGCGTTGTAAGGATTTAGCTCCAGACCGTATTCGGAAGCCTGCAAGGCCATTTCCAGTTCGTCCTGGTCCTGGTAGTGCTCGATGATCTGTTCCAGGTCTTCATCGTCGAAGAAGGCCAGAACGTCTTCGGCCAATGCGCGTTCGAAACGGGTAACCAATTCCCGAATTTCACGACCCTCCCTTTCCCACGCTTCGCCTTTAAACATAGACGTGCAAAGTTACGCAACTGCTCGAATCTACGGCTTTTGTTCATTGTGGTGCAAAGGAGATACCCACACTGTATTAACTCATTGACTATCAAGGCATTAAATTGCAATTTTGGTTGAGTTGCCCCCCTTTTCCACCGGGTGAGTTTCCGCTTTTGTGCGGAGTTTTGGGACCCCTTCGCCCGGAAATGGACGACGAGACCAGCCTGGCTTTCGCTAACTTTGGCCAGCCAAACCGGCCATTTTCCCCCATTTGGGAGACAACTTCATGCTTATGGAAACGATCACGTCAACTGCGCTACCTTTTTTGTCGGAATTGGGGCTTCGCGCCATGAATCCCGGCACTTCTACCGGCCAGCACCACCTCAAAACAGGGGGTGAACGCCTCGAATCTTTTTCTCCGGTGGACGGTCAACTGATTGGCGCCGTAGAGGCCACCACAGAAGAAGCGTACCACCAGGTGGTCCAGAAGGCCCAGGAAGCTTTTTTGGAATGGCGAACCTGGCCGGCACCGCGCCGCGGCGAAGTAGTGCGCCAAATCGGGCAGGAACTGCGCCTGCACAAGGATGCGCTGGGACAATTGGTCAGCTACGAAATGGGCAAAAGCCTGCAGGAGGGCTTGGGCGAAGTGCAGGAAATGATTGACATCTGCGATTTTGCCGTGGGTCTTTCGCGGCAATTGTATGGCTTAAGCATGCATTCGGAGCGCCCCGGGCACCGCATGTACGAGCAATGGCATCCGCTGGGAGTGGTCGGCATTATTTCGGCATTCAACTTTCCGGTGGCTGTGTGGGCCTGGAACAGCGCCATCGCCTGGGTTTGTGGCGATACCTGCGTATGGAAACCCTCAGAGAAAGTGCCGCTGACCGCAGTGGCCTGTCAGTTGATTACCGCCAAAGTTTTCGCCGCCAACGGGGTGCCCGAAGGGGTGTCCTGCCTGGTCAATGGCAACTACAAAACGGGGGAATGGATGAGCAATGACGCGCGACTTCCGCTCATCAGCGCCACCGGTTCCACCCGCATGGGCAAGCTCGTGGGCACGGCGGTGGCGGGGCGCCTCGGTCGTTCGCTGCTGGAGCTCGGCGGCAACAATGCCATCATCGTCAGTGAAAAAGCGGACCTGGATCTGGCGCTCCTGGGGGCGCTGTTTGGTGCCGTGGGAACTGCCGGCCAGCGCTGCACCACCACACGCCGCCTGATCATTCACGAATCGGTTTACGACTCGCTTCGCGCCAAGCTGGTGGCGGCCTACGGGCAGCTCCGCATCGGCGATCCGTTGGATGCAGCGAACCACGTCGGTCCGCTGATTGATCGCACAGCCGTGGAGCAGTACCTCGGCGCTATTCAACAAGTGGAAGCGGCGGGTGGTCGTTTTGCAGTGCAAGGCGGTGTCTTGCAAGGCTCCGGTTACGAGAGTGGCTGTTACGTGAAACCCTGCATTGCCGAAGTGGAGAACACCTGGCCGGTAGTGCAGCACGAAACCTTTGCGCCAATTCTCTACCTGATTAAATACCGCACGCTGGAAGAAGCCATTGCGCAGCAGAACGGCGTACCCCAGGGCTTGAGCTCTGCCATCATGACCCGCGACCTGATCGAAGCCGAGCGCTTTCTGTCTTCAGCGGGTTCTGATTGCGGCATTGCCAACGTCAACATCGGCACTTCGGGTGCGGAGATTGGCGGCGCTTTTGGCGGCGAGAAAGAAACTGGCGGTGGCCGCGAGTCCGGTTCTGATTCCTGGAAAGCCTACATGCGGCGCCAAACCAATACGATCAACTACACCACCAGCTTACCGCTGGCGCAGGGCATCAAGTTTGATCTTTAAGGCCGCTATTTTTGGTGCAGGCAGCGGCTCAGGTGATTTCTTTACAGGAGCCACCATGGCATCAGCCGCTTGATCATCCAACATGGCGTTGACCGATCCTATTCGCGTACTGATTGAAAGCCCCCTGGCGCCAGAGCTCTTCTGGGCCTGGGGGCTTTTCGCGCGCGGTGGCAATGTTGGCTGGGAGCCAGCCTCGCCCGCGGATCAACCAGGGGATGCCGGTGTTTTGTGGATTTCAGAAGATCCACGCGCTGATGTGGTGTTGTCTGATGTGTTTCGCCAGCAGGCGGAGCGCGGGGAATGGGCCTCGGAGCGTGTGATGGCTGACGAGCCGATATTGCGGGCAGCGGACGGTCAGGTAGATCCACTTTCCACAGCTTTTTATCTGGTGAACAGCCTGCAGGAGCACGGCTCTTCTGCCAGGGATGCTTACGATAGGTTTCCCTATGCCGCCAGTTTGCAGGCCCGTTTTGATTGTGTGGAAGAGAACCTGGTCGGTCATGCTTTTGATCGGCTGTACGAGCGCTTACGCGAGCGTTTTGCCTGGCCTGCGCGGGTTGCTCCCCCTAGCTTAATTCTGCTTTCGCATGACATTGACCTGGTTTACCGGGGCTGGCGCGAAGACGGCAAGCACGCGCTGGTCCGCGGTCAATTGGCAGCGGTGGCGGGGTTGCTCTGGCGGCAGGCCAGCGGACAGCCGGACTGGCTGAACATAGAAAAAATTATGGACTTGGACCAGCGCTGGGGCATGCCGGCCACGTTCTTTTGGATACCGCGCAAAGCCAAGTGGGGCGAATCGCCTCCGGATGCCGATTACCGGCTGGATGAACCGCGCATTCACCGTGCCATGAAGGCCGTTGCTGCGACGCCCGGTTTTTCGCTCGGGCTGCATGCCAGTGCAGGGGGCTCATTGGCGGCAGAGCGCGCCGGATTCCCCTATCCAGTGGCCATCAACCGCCAGCACTTTTTGAAGTTTCGCCTTCCGGACCACTACGAACAGGTGGAGCAGGCCGGTTTGGCAGCAGACGCCAGTCTGGGATTTTCGGAGCGGCCCGGCTTTCGCAACAGCTACGGCATGCCGTTCCAGCCCTGGTCGCTTCAACGCCGGGAGCCGTATCGCTTTGTGGAGTTTCCGCTCCACCTCATGGACGCTACGTTTAACCATTACTGGCTCGGGGGAAGGGATGCCGAATCCCGAGCGGCGTTTGCCGTGGAGCGCGGGGGGGCGTTCCTGGAAAAGAACCGCCGCGGAGCGGTTTTGTCAATGTTGTGGCACAACAATTACCTGACGGGGGGAGCCTACGCAGCGTTTGGTCCGGTGTACCGCGCCTGGATGCAGCGCTGCCGTGAGCTCGGGCTCCTCGGACTGGATTTGAAAAGCGCGCTGGGGCGTTGGGGGGGGCTTGGCGGCAAGGAGTGATGGCCTTATAGCGCTAAGTCTGCATCCAGCCAAACATCCAGCCAAATGGGGGCCGTATGCCTGTCACAACCGGGCAACTCCGCTTTGCCTTTTTTGGACATCTTGCGTTAAGTTGCTCTGGAACATAAAGCCCTTTCGACCTATGGACATTTCATAGCATGCGTTAGGGTATGGTTTCCAGATCATGGTTTCGAAAAACGCTACACACTCCGCCCTATTCCTGGTTGTTTGCCTGCTTTTTCCTGCTGCGCTATATGCCCAATGGGTGGAAGAGGTGGTTATTCCAGCCACGGAAGACGCTACAGTGAGCAGCCTGGATTCTTCGGCAAACTACGGCCAGAATCCCGACCTGATCGCGCTGGCCTGGTCGGCGAATGACCGGGACTTTGTACTGCGCAGCTTGATGCGATTTGAACTGCCGGAATTGGCCGACGGCGAAATCCTGCTCGGCGCAACGCTGTCGATGTTTGCCACTACGGGAAGCACTAACCCGGGCCACCTGGGCTTTAATGACGCGCTGATTACCCGCATCAACGGCTCCTGGATACCAAACGAAGTGACCTGGCAGAACCAGCCCGCCGTGGTTACGGATCACGCGGTTTTCTTGCCCCGCAGCGACGCTCCAGACCAGGATTTTATCAACCTGGAGGTCACAGGGTTGGTGCAGGACATGCTGAGCGAAACCGGCACCGAGCCACAGGGGCTGAGGATACAACTCCAGAGCGAATCGGTGTTTCGCAGCATAAACTTTGCGTCGAGTGACCACCCGGATGCCTCGAGGCACCCGATTCTTACGCTGCAGATCCAGCGCGTGGGAAGTACCGGATTCGGCAGCGTGGCTAAACCCGCTGATTTACAGGCGGCTTTTGGCCCCAATCCCTTACAGGACCAACTTTCATTGACCGTCCAGCTCAAAACAGCCCAAGCCGCAAACTTAGAGGTTTACGATGCCAGCGGTCGATTGGTGGAGCAGCTTGACTTGGGCAAGTTGCCCTCGGGCGAAACAGCGTTGTTGCTTCCTGCAACTGCCTGGCCATCTGGCTCGCTCTTGTTTCGTGTCGTGCTGGACAACGGTACCGTTAGCGCGGTGCGGCCGTTGATGAAGCATTGATCCAACGGCAAGGTTGCTGGGTTAGCTGCTTATTCCTTGGGGCCAAATCGCTTCCAAAGCTTCACCAGCCTTTCATGCACATCTTCAGAAACCCGCAGCGGTAAAATGATGCCCAGAAAACACAGACTCACCAGTAAGGACCCGAGAGCTGCGTCTGCCCAAACATTGCCGGTGCCTCCGGTTAGGTACTTAAGCCCTTCGAACACCCCCCAAGCCAACATTGCAGCGAACACGGCTCCCAGGATGTTGCGCGAAAAAGGGAACAGCCCAAAAGCCCGGTAAACGAACAACACCCGAAGGGTATTGGTTGAAAGGATGGTAATCAACGTAGCCAGTGCTGCCCCCTGGATGCCATAGCGCGGGATGAGCCAGATATTGGTTCCGATCGCTACCGCTGCCGTTAAGAGGTTGCCAACCGCCACGTATTGGTACTTGCTGGAGGTAGCCAGGATGGTTCCGTTAATGCCTGTTGCCATGTCGTAAATCCGGGCTATGCCCAAGGCAGCAAAGACGCTGATGGCAGGCGCAAAGGATTCCGGAATCAGGCTGAAGAGGGCTCCGGTGCTTGCGTACAGCACCAGGAACACCCAACTGCTCACCACAAAACTGTTGACCGCCACCTGGCGATACAACTTGTTCATGGCCGTCATGTTGTTGTTCTTCCAATGGTCAGCAACCAGCGGACTGGCAATCCGGATCAGCGAACGGCCGGGAGCCATAATCACCGAACTGAGGTAGCTGCCCGTCATGTAAATAGCCACCGCGCTCAGGCCAATTTGCTGGCCAATCATGATGGAGTCAATGCTGGTGTATAACCGTGCCGAGAAGTTCGAGAGCAGGGTAATGAACCCGAAACCCAGCATTTGTTTAAAAAGCGGCCCTTTGAAAAAGCCAGCAACAGGTTTAATGAGCCAATCGCCCGTTTGGACGATCCACAACGCCAGCAAAACCGTTACCAGACAGTTGGCGGCAGTGAAGGCCAGGTAGAATTGATGGATGGTAATCCACCCAAACGCATAGCCCGTAATGCTGATGGTAATCAGCAGGCGCAGAACCACTTCCTGCAAAACCGCAGAGGCTACGGTCCGGTAATTGGACTTAGCATAGGCCTCTAACAACAGAAAGTTGAGTGAGAAAAGAATCAGCGGATAAAGCAGTGCGTAGTACTGCGTGAACAGCAGTGAGTTTTCCGCAAACCGGGCTTCGACAGCCCCGCGGAAAATCCAAAGAAACAGCGCCACGAAGCCGAAACCAGCTCCACCAATAGCCAGGAAGCCAAACAAGGCACCGCCGTGTTGCTCTTCCCTGTTGCGGAAGTAGGGGAAGTAGCGCAGCAGGGTGTTGATGCCTCCTAAGGCCCCAAATTGCGCAAAGACCGCGGTCACGGCCAACAGCAACTTAATCAAGCCTACCTGCTCTTCTTCGAGCAGGTTTCTGAGCAACAAGAACTCGTTGACAAAGCCAATGAGAATGCCTGCAAAGAGGATGGCAGTGTTGATGGCTCCTTGTCGGAATACAATACCCATAGACGGCATGCCGAAGATAGGCCGCTGGAGTCAGACAGTCGGGATTTAGAGCCTGGAGCAGCGCCCAAAACCGGGACAGGTTGCCCTGTCCCGGCTTTTTGGCTGTTGTACCAGCCAACTCAAGGTTGGCAGGTAGTATAGAGGCTTCAACGGTCCGGCATAACACCCCCGCCTGCTGCGGTAGGGCTATAGGGTTCTGTTGAGCCAACTTCGGGATGAAAGACATCAGCCAAGGTCCACGTTCCGCCCAGGAGTTGGTCAATCAGGTCAGAAAGCGAAGTGGCCAGGGCCTTCTTCCAATCAAAATTCACCAGGAAGCCCATGGCGTCAGCCATGATCAACTGCTCCCAGTCAATGAAAACGTCAGTTTCCGGGTGGGGTGGCAGGTTGGGCGTTGGGTTCCAAGGCTGGTTGCTGTAATCCACGCCATCCAAGGTGGCTCCGGTGTGCAGCGCAAAGCTGTAGCGGAAAATACTGCTCACGCCCAGGGCATGCTCTGTGTCGGTACTGCGATCATCAGGGTCATAGTCCATCAGGGCAGCATCGGTTGCATTGAAGAGCACTGTAGCCGCTGCAAAATCAGGCGTTTCCATGGCTTGAATTTCTTCGGCCAAAAACTGCCAGGTATCCCGGGCCAATTCTCCTGCCCCGGCAGCTTCGGCCGAGTCCAGTTGCTGGTCAATCGGCAGGCCACTTAAGCGGGTGAACTCGCGGAAGGATTCCATGGCAGGGTAACCCGTGTATTCGCCCATGCTTAAGATCCACTGTTTGTAGGTGCCTCTGGTGTTGGTGTTCAGGACCATATCCCGAAAACCTTGATTGTGCAACTTGCCATAGCGATCGTAGGGATTGCTTCCGCCGCTGCTTCGCTGGTCAGGCGCCGGAACAGCGCCAGGGTCAACGGTGGCTTTGAGGTATTGATAAGGGTCGCTGAGGGTGCCGACGTCCTCCTTTTTGGCGCAACTTGCCAGCGTCAAAGCGAACGCCAGCATAAAAAAACCGTATCGGTACATGATGCTTGTGTTTAAATGTGAGGAATTAAAAATTCAGATAAAACTTCCGATGAAATTTCTGAGGGCAAGTTGCGCGGTTAAAAAGTCCGGTCCTGGAAATCCCCTCACGAGCTTGCGCAATGTGGACAAATTGTCCTTGCTGCCTGGTGCTTACCTTTGAACTTTTCCAGACCAACTATGATCCTCAGCTCCGACATCAAGACTGCGCTGGTTCTTGCCCCCCATCCGGACGATGGAGAGTTTGGATGCGGTGCCACCCTAAGCCGCCTTCACGAAGAGGGCATTGCGGTTTGGTATGCAGCCTTTTCGCCATGCATTGAATCGCTGCCGGCGGGCTCAGCGCCGGATCGGTTGTGGATAGAATTGAACAAGGCGCTCGGGCACCTGGGCATTTCGCCCGATAGAATACTCCGACACGATTTTGCCGTGCGCTACTTTCCCCGCGATCGGCAGGCCATTTTGGAAACCCTGACGCGCTTAAAAGCACAGCTCAAGCCCGATTTGGTGTTGATGCCCAACAGCATGGATTTGCACCAGGATCACCAGGTCATTTACCAGGAAGGGCTGCGCGCTTTTAAACACAGCCGTTTGCTGGGCTACGAATTGCCGTGGAACAACCTGGTTTTTCGCTCGGATTTCCACATGCGCGTAACCGAAGCGCAATTAGATGCAAAAGTGCAGGCGGTTCGGGAGTATGAAAGTCAGCGAAACCGCATCTACAGCGACCGCGATTTTCTCATCGGCCTGGCGCGGGTGCGCGGGGTGCAGGTCGGCGCCGATTTTGCGGAGGCTTTTGAGACGATTCGGTGGATTGGATAGAGGGAGCTTCAGAAACACAATTTACTTTAACCCCCACGGCCGCGCATTGGTGGCTTTTAGCGATGCCCCTACTTTAACCCCCACGGCCACGCATTGGTGGCTTTTAGCGATGCCCCTACTTTAACCCGCGCAGCCACGCATCAGCGGCTGAATCTTCCGGCGCCAGGACGGCATCCTGCACCGCCCATTCCATATCATAACTTATCTTATCCATAAGTTTATTTATGGGGTCGAAGATGATAAACGAAGTGCGGTTAGAATCAATGGACACAATGGCAGAGCCGGCGTGCAGGCTGTTCTGGATCCACTCCCATTCGCCCAGCGCCGGATCTTTGCCGGGCAGGTCCTGAAATGCGTAGCGCGTTTCGAGTCCGGGGCGCAACCAGACCACTTGGCCGGATGCTGTGCTGGTGACCAGCAAACCATCGCCAAAACTGCGGCCTCCGTGTGGATTGCGCAGACCGGAAAGCAGGGACTTGGACGAGCCGTCGCGGGCGATGCGCATCACACTTCCCTGGTGAAAAAAAGTAGCCAGCCAGTCACCCGGATTAGCGTGATCATAGGTAACACTATTGATAAAGGCTGCGCGTCGAGCGGTGGGAATGGCTTCGAGTGGCGGGTCCGGCACCAGCATGACGGTCCGGCCTTCGGCGCGCAGCGCTGCTGCCTCTTGCGGGTGACGCGTCAGGATGACCGCGCTGCCCGTTGCGGGATCCAGGCCTTGGTTGAAGCCATGTTCCCAAGCCAGCCACGAAGCTGTTTGCTCCGCTCCCAGCACGTCGAACTCGGCGATGTAATCAAAGCCGGACGATGACACCAGCAGCACTCCCGGTTGCTGTGGGTGAAACTGCACCGTGTGCAAATACGAGAACCAGGGGTGGCGCAAAGTGCCGTGTTGCTCGCCGATGCGCCAATGCACTTCGTTCTCTGCGGCAATGGCCAGCGAAAGACCAGTTTTTGGCGATCCGGAAATGCCTATTTTTTCCTCAAATGGCTCTGCATCAATCCCGCGTGGCTCAGTGAGCCTGCAGAGCACTTCTGCGCGTTCCAGCCGGCCTTCGCGAAGCCGCACACGGACAATTCCCCCGGGCGAAGGCTCCCTGCGCTCCACGCTGCCCGCCACGCCTGCCCCGAGTCCGCGGCTGGCCAGGTAACGCCGCCGGATGGCTTGCAGATCAAAGCTCTTGACGGTCAGCAGCAAATCTAACGTACCATAGAAATTACTATCCTTTTTGTAGGTCGAAAGGGCTTCGCTGCGCCGCTGCAACGGCTCGTCAGGAGTAAAGGACTTCGGGTTCACGCGCGGGTATTCAGGGCATCCAGAATCGCCGCCAGCTTGCCGGTCAGCGAACGGCGGCTAAAGCGAAGGTAATCTCCGCCGGGTTCGCAGAGGGGCATTTTTCCGCCTGCCAGCCAATCAGCGTAGCCGCGGCGAAGCTGATGTACAATGCCCTCTTTATCCGGGTAAGCCAGCATCTTGCCGCGCCCGGCCTGGCGTAAGACGCCCGCGGCATCGCCGTCCTGCGGCCCGATAGCCAGCATGCGCGTGTTAGAGGCCAGGTACTCAAAAATCTTTCCGGTAATAATGCGGCGATTGTTCGCGGCATCGGGGATCACAAACAGCAGCATTCCCGCCTGGGCCATGCGGCGCGTGGCTTCCTGATGCGCAACGAACTTCTCGTGTTCCAGGTAGCTTTCCAACCCGGCATCACAAACCGCTTTCGCCACACCCGGATCCAGGCTACCCGTAAAATGCAGCCGGAAATGGCGGGCAAAACCGGGGTCGCTGCGCACGCATTCCGACACGGCCTGCCAAAGCGCGGGAACCTGCTGGTTGGGCTTCATGTTGCCGACATGCGTGAGCCGGAAAAACGCTGCGGGTTGCGCTGCTCCATCGTACATGTCCTGCTCGTCAAAGCCGTTGTACAACACGCTCAGCGCCTTACTGCGTTCGCGAAACTCTTCAGCCATGCCTTCGCTAACCACCACCACATGGTCGGCTTCGGCCAGCACCTGGTCTTCCATGCGCTGGTCGATACGTTTGGTTCGGGCACTGCGGGGGAAAAAAGCATTGTAGTACACCGTCGTCCAGGGGTCGCGGAAGTCGGCAATCCAGGGCAGCCCGGTTTTGCGCTTTAGCGCCAGGCCGGCCAAATGCGTAGAATGCGGCGGTCCCGTGGTGATGAAACCGTGAATCTTTTCGCCCGGATCAGCGCCTGGACGCGCAGCGCGCGCAATCTCATCCAGCGCGGCTTTCACAGCATAAGGTTTCCAACCCACGCGCGCATCCGGGATAAAAAAGTTGGCACGCACCCATTTGGCCAGGCGTTGAATCGGGCTGCGCGAATCCTTGAAACCGACCATGGCCACGGGTACTTCCTTGCCCTTTTTTCCGGTAAGCCGGTTGTACAGGGCGAAGGGCTCCCGGGTGCCCGTGCGAATGACGCGCAGGCCTTCGGGGATGTCGTTCAACAGGCTTTCGTCCCGGTAGGGATAGGCGCCGTCAGCGGGGGTGATGATGACGGGTTCCCAGCCGTAATCGCGCAGGTAGCGAGCAAACTTCAGAAAGCGCTGCACGCCGGGTCCACCGGCCGGTGGCCAGTAGTAGGTCAGCAGCAGGACGCGGCGGTTGCTCATCGCCAGGCTTTCACGATCAGGCCGGTGCCGGTGGGGTGCTGTCCATTGACATCCATCCTGTTGAGCAGGTAGGCAATTGGGTACACCACCAAATAATACAGGGGAAGGACCACAAAAAACAAGCGGGAGTAGTTCAACAATACCATAGGGTATTTCATGGAAAGGCGCCACGAGAGCGAACCGGGTTTGCCGTAATTGTACGACGCTTCGACCCGCTCAAAACCGGCACTGCGCAGCTTGTCTTGAATTTCCTGAATGTTGTAGCCGTCGCGAACGTGCTCGCCGATGAACGAGGCTTCTTCGCCCACGCCCACATCACTGCCGCCCTGATCTGACGGTGTAGAAATGAGCACCATCCCGCCGGGTTTAAGCGAACGGTGGTAATTGCGGAACACCTGCACGTCTTCGAGCACGTGTTCCATGACGTCCACGCATAGAATGAAATCGTAGGTGGCATCGCGGTGGTAGACGACCAAATCCTGCACTTCAAAATGCACGCGGTCCGCGCGTCCGATAAGTTGGAAAAAGGCATTGCAATCGGCTACCTGTTCTTCTTTTACATCAATGGCCGTGATGGTCCACGTGCGATTCATGCCGCTAAGAAAGTAACTGTACTGCCCGAACCCCGCACCGGCGTCGAGGATGTTCGCGGGCCCATTCCCCCGCGCTGCCGACCACTGCCGTATAGCCTTGTGCACGTGCCAGGTGCGCAACAACAGCAGGTCCAGCAAGCGGTAGAACAACTTGCGCAGCAGCGGGTGCCGGTTAAATACTTCGCCCAGTGAGCGTTTTATGGGATCGTATTCCATGAGGCAGTTTGAGTCAAACAGCTAGGGTCAAGCAGCTAGGGTCAAACATCTACGGTCAAAGGGCTGGAATCAGGCAGCCGGTTGATCGCGCTGACTTTGCTTGTACCAGATAAAGACCCCACCGGCCACCAGCAGCCAGAGCAGGATAGAAGAGGCAAAGGAAAGCTTCACGCCTTTTTCAAACGAAGGCGGCGCAAAGCGGAAAACCAGCTCGTGCTGACCCGCGGGAAGCGGCATGCCTCTAAGTATATAATTGACCCGGATGTGGTCAACGGGCTGGCCATCCAGGTAGGCAATCCAGTCGATGTTGCCGCGGTAGTGCATCTCGGAGAAGACCGCAAACACCGGATTGGGATTGTTAACCGAGTAGGTGAGTTCGTTGGCTTTGTATGCGGTCAATTGGATCTGGCCGGGAGCGCCGGGCGTGAAATTGCCGACACTGGCGCGGTCTTCTTCGCGGATCACCGCCGCTCGAGCCGGATTGAGCGTGCGCATGGCGGCCATTTCCTCGTCGGCGTTTTTGGCCCAAATAAGGCTGTCAACCGTCCAGGCGTTGCCGAGCGCGCCGGGGTTGCGCTGCACCTGGTTGTTGCGGTTCACCACGTAGCGTGTGTTGAGCATGTTCAGGATGGGCAGCGGAAAACTGTACTGGTTTTCGCTGATCAGGTCCTGGTAGCGCCGCGATTTTGCGCCGTGGTATCCGCTCACTGCGTGGTAGGCGTAGGGCGTCATGCCATCCTGGTCCAGGCGAATGTTGACGTTCAGCACGCGGAAGTGCGGATCGGCATCTTTGATGACCGGCGTGCCTTGTCGCAAGCTGGCTTCGTAATAGCCTTTGTCCTGAAAATTGTCTTTGTTCAGGTACTCCGTGTTGATGGTCTGCAGGTCAATAAGAATCAACGCGCTGATGCCCAGGGCGGCGTAGCGGCCGGGTACCTTGCCCGCAATGGCGAACCACAACAACCCAAACGCAACGCCAACAAAAGCCAAACTGCGGACTGCGTCGGCGCGAATCATGCCCACGCGATCCTGGCGGATGGCGTCAAGGTACGCTTTCAGGTTGGGCTCCGAGGCCAATACGTCCGCTTCGCGAAAGGAGGCTGGCTCGTACAGCACGCCCGCACTCAGGGGAATAAGCGCCAGGCCCAACACAACAGCACCGGCAATGAAAAGCGCTTTGCGCTTAGCGGCGGTTTCTGCCGTTCCGAACAACAACTGCTGCAGCGCAAAACCCGCCAGCAGCACGATGGTCAGGTCGGCGATGACCATGGCCATCATCACCGTCCTGAACTTGTTGTACATCGGGAAATAGTCGAACAGAAAGTAGTTGAAGGCCGGAAAGTTTCGACCCCAGGCCAAAAACACGGAAAAGACCGTAGCGGCTATGAGCCAGTTGCGGTAGCGCGGTGGAGCGGTAATGCATCCGACGATAAACAGAAAAATGACGATGGCACCCAGGTAAATCGGCCCCCCCGTGAACGACAAACCGCCCCAGTATTTGCTGGCCAGTTGGGCGTAATTCTGCACTTCCTGTTCGCTGGTGCCCGCACTCATCATGCGGCGCAACATGTCTACGCTGGCCGATTCTTCGTCAGCGGCGAAGTTGCGCTGGCTGGCTCCGCCCACGTAATTGGGGAAGAGCAGCGTGAGCGTTTCGCCGATGCCGTAACTCCAGTCAAAGGTGTAGTCGCGGTCCAGGCCGTTGCCGGTGCTGGCTTCGGTGCCTTCGGGTTGGCCGGCCGGGGTGCTCAGTTCCGATGGGCCCCTGATGGTCCAGGGGGCGTATTCCAACGTGGTGAGAATGCGCGTGGCGTTAGCGCCGATAGCCAGGCCGCTGATAAGTCCAAAGAGGGCCAGCGCTTTGGCAAAAGGAACCATTCGCCCTTCCCTCGCTGCGAAGATAGCTTCTGCTATGGTCCAGATGCCGATGAGCAGAAACATGTAGTAGGTGATCTGCAGGTGGTTGACGGTAACCTGCAAGGTCATGGCAATGGCGGTCAGAAAAATGCCTGGGCCGTACCGGCCGCGAAAGAGGTAGTTCAGGCCTGCAATGACAAAGGGCATCAGCGCTACGGCGTCAGATTTGGAGTTGTGGCCCGCTTCAATGAACGAGATAAAGTACGTGCTGAGCCCATAGGCGATGGCGCCCGAGACGGCCACCCAACCATTCATGCCAAAGGCGAGTAGCATGACGTAGGCACCGAGCATGGCTACGAAACAGAAGCTGATGGGGCGCGGAACGATCTGGCGCAGAAAACCGAAGAGGTTGCCCGGCGTTTTCATGGAAATCTGGTAGGCGGGCATGCCGCCAAAGGTGGAATTGGTCCAGAGGGGTTCCTCGCCGTATTGGGCGCGGTAGTCGTGTATTTCTTTGGACATGGCCACGTATTTGAACGTGTCGCCCTGAACCAGGATTTTGCCGCCGAGTGCCGGGTGGAAGTAAGCGGCTGAAAGCACGAAGAAGGTGAGCACAGCAGCCAGGTGCGGCAGCAAGCGTTTGAAGTCTATGTTTTTCAAAGTGGCCATAGTGCGGATCAGTTGGGTCTGGCCGGGCGAGGGCCCTGGCCGGAAAATTCAGCGCCAAAGGTACCAAAAAGGCCCAACCGTGTCCGCGTGACGCTCGTTTCGACTGCTGGCAGCATGGATAATAGGCTCAGCGGTTGCTGTAGGTGTCGGGATTTTTCTTTTTGAGCTGGGCTAAGAAATGCGGGCAACGCAGAAGCTGGGGTTTTTAACGATGGCCCTTAGCTTTGTGGCTTATTTTCCTCCACATGAAGACCCACAAGATTTTGTTGACCGGAGCAGGCGGTCAGATCGGCATTGAGTTGACCGCCCGCCTGCGCGAAAAATACGGCCGGGAAGCCGTGTTGGCTACAGACGTGCAGGTTTCGCCTGTTTTGGATGCCGGCGGCCCTTTTGAATTGCTGGACGTGACCGACGGCAAAAGTCTGGAAGCCTTGTTTGCCAAGTTTAAGCCTACGCAGGTGTACCATTTGGCGTCGCTGCTTTCCGCTACCTCGGAGCGCAAACCGCGACTGGCCTGGGAGGTGAATGTCAACGGGCTATTGTTGGTGTTGGAGGCCTGTCGGGCGCACGGCTCGCGTCTTTTTTGGCCCTCGTCTATCGCGGTTTTTGGCCCGAATACGCCGCGTATTATGACCCCGCAGCGCACGGTCATTGACCCTTCGACCATTTACGGCATTGGCAAACTGACCGGCGAGCGCTGGTGCGCGTATTACAAGGCCAAGCACGGTATGGATGTGCGCAGCTTGCGCTACCCGGGCCTGATCAGCTACGCAGCATTTCCGGGCGGCGGCACTACGGATTATGCCGTGGACATTTTCTTTCAGGCCGTTCAACGCGGTGCCTACACCTGCTACCTCGGGCCGGACACTGCGCTGCCCATGATGTACATGGACGATGCCATTCGCGGCACGCTGGAATTAATGGAGGCTCCGGTGGAGGCGCTGAAAACCGAAGAGGGTTACAATTTTGCCGCGCTGTCATTTACCCCGGCTGAGCTGGCTCGCGCCGTTCAGGTACAGATGCCGACTTTTGGCATGGATTACCAAATGGACGAGCGCCAGGCCATCGCCGATTCCTGGCCGGCCAGCATTGATGACCGGCAAGCCCGTGACGAATGGGGTTGGAAGCCTCGTTTTGATCTGCCAGCCATCGTCAGCGCGATGCTTGAAGGAGTGTCGCGCAAGTTGGCGGAGACGGCGGAGCGGCCTTAGGTGGGCTGTGGCGTATGGGCTGGCTTTAAACGCCGCTTCAGTCCGTCACCTCTACACTGAACGCCAGCCGTTGGGACGCGTTATTTACCCCGTCCCAAGCCTGAACCTGGAACATGTACAGCCCCGGAATCAGCGTACCGGGGAGCGTGTACCCGATGTCGTAGGCAAAGCTGTCGCCTGTTTCTGCCGGAATGAGGGATTCGCCGGCTGTGTACTGGTTGCCGTTGGCCTCTCTGATGTAGGTGAGCTTTACGGCGCCGTTGCCTCCCTCGCCCAGCGAGCGGTTGTCGCTAACCGTACCGGTTACACGCACTTCTGCCCCCCGTGCCAAAGTCAGGTTGCTTCCGGGCGAAGGGCTGTTGAGTGTTAACACCGGAGCAATGGAATCTTCGGCGTGGTGCAGGATGATGGAGTACACATAGGCCGTGGCGTCGCTGTTGCCAGCCTTGTCCACCACCTGCAATTGAAAGTGGTAGGTTCCGCTGGTGGGGTTTGTCGGGGCAACCAGGCGCACGGAATGTTCTACCTCAGTGCCACTCAGGTTTTCCAGGGCCAGCACGGACCAATCCTGCGTGTTTTCTCCCGCAGCTTGGGCAAGACGCGCATGGCCATGGCAGTCAAAGTTGGCGTGAATGTCCACTTTAAACTGGCTGAGGGCCTCGTTGTCGGTCAGGAGCAGGTCCATTGCCAAAGTATCCCCACCGGTCATATGGTATACGCTGTTTTCGACCTGGCCACAAATGGTGTCGGGGCGGGGGGAGGGGGAGGCGCTTAGAAACTGGAGGTCAGGAAGTTCTAAGTCGGCATTGGAGTTGCATCCTGCGGGGAGCAAAAGACTGGCCGTGGCTAGAAAAGTTGCTGCGGCCACAGGGACATTTCGCCCGAAAAAAGCGGCTGAAAACGTAAAAAATTTCATAGAACGCGGCTGCAAGGATAATTGGTTGCTACCGATTCAGCAAAATTAATGCAACTTTGTTGCAAATAGGATGGAGCAAGCGAGAATGCGCTCGCTTTTTCTTTTTTGATGCATGGGTTTTGGTCTATGATGCTATCAGCAGGGCTTAGAAGCCTGTCAGGTTGTATGCTGGCGCTGTTCCTGCCCTTTTGGGGCATGGGTCAGGCGGCTTTAAGCGGGGTGGTCACAGACCGCCAAGGACAGCCTCTGCCCGGGGCTACGGTGTTGCTGTTGCCGGATTCGTTGTTCAGCGTAGCTGATTTGGAAGGCCGTTTTGCGCTTCAGCCGAATGCGCCGGGCAAGTTTCTGCTTCAGGTGCGTTATCTCGGGTACCAGACGCTGGTTTCAAAGCCCATCGCCTGGCCTCAAACCACGACGCTGACGCTGCGTTTATTGGAGACCACAGAGCTGCTTGAATCCGTGGTGATTGAGGAGCAGCATGACCATTTAGAAGACGAGTTGTCCACCAGCCACCGCAACCGCGAATGGCTGGAATCGGGCGACCGGAGTTCGTTTGCCGCAGCGCTCGAGCGCGAGCCGGGCATAGCGGTGATTCGCACGGGGGTAGGCATTGCCAAACCGGTCATCAGGGGCCTCTCCAGCCAGCGCATCATCGTGCAGGACCAGGGGATCAAGCAGGAGGGCCAGCAGTGGGGGGCCGACCACGGCCTGGAAATTGATCCTTTTGCGGTGGACCGAATTGAAGTCATCAAGGGCCCGGGTACGCTGCTGTACGGCTCCGACGGGTTGGGCGGTGTCATTCGAATTCTGCCGGCACCGACGCCCGAAAACGGGGTCTTATCGCTCGGTTTTGAAACGGTGTATCGCAGCGTGAATCAGCATGTCGGGGGAACGGGGTACGCCGCCTGGCGCAAGCGCCGTTTTTTTGTTCAGGGCAGGGTGTCGTCACAACAGTTTGGCGATTACGCCGTGCCGGCCGACTCGTTTGTTTTTCAGGGGTTTAGGTTGCCGTTGGTGGAGGGTTTGTTGAAGAACACGGCAGGAAGCGAAAACGCCTTTCACCTAACTGTAGGCAGGGTAGGTCCTCAAAGCCTGACGCGGGTTAATCTGAGCCGGTATCGGCTTGACGTTGGGTTGTTTTCCGGGGCCGTAGGCATTCCGCGCAGCTATGCGCTGGACCCCGACGGCAACCGCCGCGATGTAGACTTTCCCAGCCAGTTGGTGGAGCATTGGAAGTTGGCGGTCAACCACCGAACTAACTTCGGGACCAATCTTTTAAGCTTGGATTTTGGGGTACAGCGCAACCTGCGCCGCGAATTTTCTTTTCCAGAGTTCCACAGCTTGCCGGTTTCGGACCCCGGCAATACCACGGCGCTGGAGCTTCAGCTTTGGACCTATTCGCTCAATGCGCATTTTGACCAACAGCTTTCTTCCCGCCTCAGTACCACTTACGGCGTTGATGCCCAGGTGCAGCAGAACAGTACTGCTGGTTTTGAAACGCTGCTCCCCGATTTTCGGCTGTTTCGCGGGGGAGTTTATGCCGTCGGGGTCCGCAAGCTGGCCCGCGATTCGCGCTTAACCTTTGGGCTGCGTTTGGACGCCGGGAGCAACGACTCGGAGGCACAACAGCGCTACATCTACACGTCGTCCGGCCAAGTCAGTGACTCGTTGGGATCCGCTGCCCTTGCGGCGAGTTTCGGAAACTATTCCCTCGGCATTGGCTACAGCAGGGAGTGGATTGAAAAGGGCCTCTTGTTCCGGCTGCACGGGGGTAAAACGTTTCGCTTGCCGCACCCGGCTGAAATGGTCTCCAACGGAGTGCACCACGGCACGTTCAGGCACGAAGAGGGCAACCCAGCTCTAAAGTCGGAGCACGGATACCAGTTGGACATCGGGTTGGAGCGCAGCAGCGATCGGTTTTTCTGGACGCTTTCCGGTTACTTCAATTTCTTTCAGGATTACATCTATTTGACGCCGAGCGGACAGCTTAGCCCGCTGCCAGAGGCCGGGCAGATTTTTAGCTACCAGCAACACGATGCCATTTACACCGGGTTGGAGAGCGAATTGATTTGGAAAATAACTCCGCTCATTCAGGCGCAACTGTCTGGCGATTACGTGTTTAACTACAACCTGGAGACCACGCTGCCGTTGCCTTTCACGCCCCCGGGATCGCTGCGCAGCAGCTGGCAGTTCACCCGGCCCGGGCGCTGGATTTTTGGCGAAAGTGGACTTGGGCTTTCCGCGAGGTACCGTTTTGCGCAAAACCGCACCGACCGCAACGAACTAGCTACGCCGGATTACTGGCTGCTCGAGGCTTCGTTGAGCACCCGCATTCGCGCGGGCAAACAGATGCTGGAAGTTCAGGTGCAGGGCTTCAATTTGTTGAACAGCGCCTACCTGGACCACCTGAGCCGTTACCGCCTGATCGGGATCCCGGAACCCGGCCGAAATGTGGTGCTGACGCTGCGGGTTCCGCTGCAATTTGCGTTGAGCTGATCAGCCTGCTGGCCTTTGGGGTACCCTCAACAGATTGGGGGGGTGTTTATAAAAAAAACTACTTAGTTAACCGTAAAATGGATGTCTGCCGTAACCACTTCCGTGCATTCGTGGTCCTCGCAGGCCTCAGCTTCTAAGTGAAATTCAGTACCCGCTGGATAGGCAGAGAGATCCACGTCTTCTTCGATGTCAATCACGGCGTCGTGCTCGTGAACGTCTAAGTTCAAAATCAGGTCGGTTGGGTCGCTTTCAGGATACAGCCGCAGAACGATGGCCTCGTTTTCTACCTCAGCGGTAAACCGCACATGAATGTGGACGTTTGCGGCTTCTGCTCCAGTAAAGGACTGGTCATTAAAGGGTTCCAGGAAGGCGATGTCAATGTGGTTGTGGTCATCTTCTTCTTTGTTGCAGGAACTGAGGGCAAAGGTCAAAGTTGCCAGCGCAAAGAGGTAGGGAATCTTTTTCATGATGGACGAAGGTAAGGTTGGCGCTTGAGCTGCCACGGAATGGCAATTGAAGAAATTGTGCTTGTGCAACAAAGTTGCATTTAACCTTGCAAATAAACAAGAGGGGTGCGGAAAAAAGTGAAAAAAAACGGTGGAAGGGGGTTGAGGCGGCTTGGCGGCGGGGCTGCGGTCTAAGGAGCGTGCGGGCGTCTACCCCCCCTGGCGCTGCTTGGCAGCTTCATAAGCCAACATGCCAACCGCCACGCTGACGTTGTACGAGTCAAAATCGCCGGGCATGGGCAGTTTGACCACCAGGTCCAGCTGGTCTCGAATAGCGGAACTCAACCCTTCGCCTTCTGCCCCTGCAACAATAACAAAAGGTATGGTTAGGTCTTCCTGCCAGGGAAAGTGCTCCCCTTCTGCCGCAAGGCCAATGCGCAGCAGGCCGTGTTGCTGCATCTGCTCCAGGGCCGATGACATGGTCAATTCCCGACAGACCGGAATGCTCAGCAGAGCACCGGCAGAAGCTTTGATGGCTTCGGAATTGGCCGGGGCGGCGTCGCGCATGCCTACGACTAAACCGTGCGCTCCGGCTCCGAGTGCGGTTCGGGCGATGGCGCCGAAATTCCGGACGTCGGTGACGCTGTCCAATGCTACCAGAAAAGGGCTTGCGCCTTCTTCGTAGAGAAAGGGCAGAAGATCTTCGAGCAATTGGTAACCAATCTCGGCGGTGTAAGCCAAAACTCCTTGGTGGTTGCCGCTGGTCATGCGCGCAAGCGCTTCGCGAGGCACCGCCTGCATGGGCACCCGGAAGCGTTTGCAAAGATCCTTGAGGGCCACAATGGCTTCGCCGGTTGCGCCGCGCTGGAAAATGACCTTTTCCACCGGCGTGCCCGCTTCAAATAAGCTGAGCACCGGCTGCCGGCCAAAGACCAGGTCGTGGCGTTTACTGCGTGATACCAAAGGTCTCTTGAAGCAGTTTTTGGCAGGATCCGTGGTAGTAGGGGGGCCAATAGAGCGGCATGTTGGCTTGCCACGCGGCTGCACAGCGGTCGCGCAGGGCATTGGCTTTGTCTGGCTGTTCCAGGCTGTTGTACAGGTTGATCAGCGTGCCCGCCGCACCCAGGGTACCCAAGCGGCCGAGGCTGTTCTGGCCAGCGCACATGACTTGTCCCTGGCTGGTTGGGCCGCCGAACAAATCGCGCATGTAGATGGACTGCACATCGCCTTCCTGTATGCCGTTCAACGTCAGCAACCATTCCAGCTCGGAGGCTACGACCTTTTCGGTTTCGGCAGCTACTTGCAGGGCTTTGTCGCGTTCACCCAGTTCAAGCAACATGTTGGCGATGCCGACCATATTCATGTCATAGGGCAGGCCCTCGGGAGGGAAAACCCTCAACATCCGGTCCAGCACCGCCACCGCTTGCTGGCGGCGCTCGGTAACCAGTGATGCCGATCCGCCCGTTTCTCCGTTTAAAGAAAGGGCGAGACTGTCGCTCATTTGGCCGAGCAGGCTCTCCAAAGCATCGGCGCGAGAGGCTTCGTTGATCAGGTCGAAGGCCAGTTGTTGGTACAGCAAGTACTTGATAGACAGCATGGCGTTGAGTGCTGAAGGATCCTTGTAAATGGGTTCTCCCTTCTCAATGCCACCATAACGAAAGTTATCCGACATAATCAGGTCGTACATGACCTGGGTATTCATGTTTTGGCTGTAGCCGACGCGTCGCCCGCTGTCGTCGGGCTTTTCGACCGGAACCAATTTGTAGCACATGCCATCGTGGCGGAAGTATTTCTCCAGACCGAGGAAGGCATCGCTTTGTACCGTCATGGCAAAGTAGATCGGGCGCTCCCAGTTATTGGCTCCGATGATGTCAAGCGTCATCAGGTCGTTTTTGTACAAGCTTTGCTTGTTCAAATTCACCGTCAATTGCGGCACCACGTAAGGCGCTTCTTCGGCCGTGACCGTGCCGTTGTCAATGACTTTCTGGCGATCAACCGGGATGCTGATTTGCCGCGTAGGCACGTAGGGATTCGGGCTTTCGCGGATGAAGGCGATGAAGCGGTTGATGTCAATGCGCTGCTCTTTGAACTTGCTCTTCTCGTCAAATTCCAGGTATACGTTATTATCAGCCTGCACGTCTTCTTCGGTCAGCGTCATCGGAACCGGGGCGGCTTCGTTGACCGCGCGGCGAAGCGCATTGATGTACCAGTCCACCCCGAGCAAACTCAGGTTGACAATTCGTATGTCTGTGCGCACATTTTCTACTTCCTGGGCATACCACAGCGGGTAAGTGTCGTTGTCTCCCTGGGTGAAAAGGATGGCGTTTTTGTCGCAACTGTTCAGGTAGTTGCCGGCCACATCGGTTGCAAACAAGCGATTGGAACGGTTGTGACTGCCCCAGTTTTCAAAACCCATGATGAGCGGAACAATGCCGCAAATTGCGGTCAGTGCAATGGCATGCCCCGGCTTACCGGACATTACCTGCCCGAGGCCGATGGCCATTCCCCCGAAAATTGCCGTGGCCAACAGCGAGAAGCCCAGCAACAGGACGAAGGGCATGAGTGCGTATTGCGTCAGACCGGTCAGGAACATGATGGCGGCGAAGACGGCGACCCCCGCCAGGTAAGTGGCAAGCGTTTTGCGGTCGCGGCCAATTTCCAGCAGGGCCATTACGCCCATACCCGCCCAGATGGCAAACGCGAAGAAGGCGCCGACCAAGGCGTAGTCGCGTTCCCGGGGTTCAATGGGCGGCTGGTTGGAGTTGATCAGGTTCATAACGCCCATGAAAAAGAAGAATACGAAAACCACTACGAATCCTCGCTTGTCATTGCGGTACTGCCAGACCATGCCGAGCAGACCGAGTACAAAGGGAAGGAGGTAGTATTTGTTGCGGCTGGGGTCCTGCGTTTCGGTGATCGGCAGGTTTTGCAGTTGGGGGTGTTTGGTTTTGTCAATGAATTCCAGGCCGGTGATCCAGTTGCCGTTTTTATATCCGTCGGCGAGGTAACCCTGGCGGTCGTTCTGGCGGCCCGAGAAATTCCACATGAAATAGCGCCAAAACATATAGCCGAGCTGGTAGTCAAAAAAGTAGCGGAGGTTGTCGCCGTAATTGGGAACGTAGTTGGCACCTTCGGCTTCGCTCAGGCCGAGGAAGGCGTAGTACATAGACAAATGCCGGCCCTCCGGTGAGCCCATGCGCGGAAAAAAGACTTTCTTGTTTTTTTGAACCAGGCTGGCAAGTTCGGGCGGCATTGTGGCCGGGTTCATGTTTGGATATACTGAACTAATGTCGTATACGTATTCTTTCTTTTGGCCCACTATTTTGTACTCCCCATCGGCTTTGCGGTAGATAGGTCCTGCGTCCTTAGCGCTGACCGGCCGGGCCGTGAAGTAGGTGCCCATGAGCAAGTCGCGGCTGCCGTACTGCTCGCGTTTGAGGTAGCTCAGAAAGCTGTGCACGTCGGTGATGCCGTTCATGTTGATAGACGGCTGGGCGGCTGCGCGGATTAGCACCATGGCGTAAGAACTGAAGCCCATGAGCAAAAACACCAGGCTGAGCAATGCAGTGTTCAGCCACTGCCGGCCGTTGTTGGCCGACCAGCGGATGCCCCAGGCAATGCCGCCGAGGATAACCAGGCTGAAAAGCACGATGCCCGTCAGGAAAGGCGCGCCGAGGTCATTCACGAAGAAGACATCAATGTTGGCCGCCATGGCAATGAGGTAGTCCAGCACGAAGTACAGGATGAACACCAAAATGCCCAGCGACACCCCGGCAGCGGCCAGAATGCCCTTGGTGCTCACTGGGAAACGGCGGAAGTAGTAGAGGAAAACAATGGCCGGAATGACCAGCAAACTGAGCAGGTGAACGCCGCCGGAGAGCCCGAGCATCAGCGCAATGAACAACAACCAACGATCTGCGCCGTGCTCATCGGCCACGCGGTCCCATTTGGTCATGGCCCAGAAGATGAGGGCGTAGAAAAATGTTGCCAAGGCGTACACTTCCGCTTCGACCGCTGAAAACCACATGGACGTCATGAAGGTGCCGATGCCAGCAGCAATCAACCCGGTGCCAATGGCGGCAGCCGTTTTAGCCGAATCCCAGTCGCCGTTGCGCACGAGCACTTTTCGGGCGAAATACGTGGTGCTCCAGAACAAGAACAGCACCGCAGCCGAACTGCTGAGCGCGGAAAAGAGGTTCATCATCACATCGGCATTGGCGCCATTGCCACCCAGCAACGTGAACAAACGCCCTACCATAAGAAAGATCGGCGCACCGGGCGGGTGCACTACCTGCAGCTTGTACGCTGCGGAAATAAATTCACCGCAGTCCCAGAAACTGGCGGTGCCCTCCATGGTCAGTGCGTAGACCAGCGAGGCGAACAGGAAAACCAGCCAGCCGGCGATGTTGTTAGCGCGATCAAAACCCTTCATAAAAATAGCTATAACTCCTTTTTAAAAGAAGGTCAAAGTTAATCGAATAAACGGGACAGGTCCGCTTTTTGGACCTGCACCATTGGCTGCGCCGTCGTACATTTAGCTCGGTTTTTGTGAATTTTTATCAACCAATCACCTTATGGCGGTTATTCGGCAGGCGGTTTTGGACAACCGCGAACAATTCCGGCAGCAATTTGATATCGGCAAGCCCTATAGGAACATTGTCATTGACAATTTTCTTGCTCCGGAAGTGGCGCAGTCGCTTTACGATCACTTTCCCAAGGTGGAGGACATGCGCAAGCATTACAGCAACCTGAACGAAAAGAAGTCGGAAGGGTCCAGTTTTGATGTCTGGCACCCGGATTTTAATCAGGTCCGCCAGGCAATTATGGGCCCTGAGTTCGTGGCCTGGATGGAGCATGTTACGGGCTTCAAGCCCCTGGAATTGCCCGATGACCACCGGGGAAGCGGCTTGCACCAGGGTACGGACGGCAGTTATCTGGACATCCACGTCGACTTTTCCATTCACCCCATTCGCAACATTCACCGTCGCCTGAACCTGCTCATTTTCCTCAATCCGGACTGGAAACCGGAATACGGCGGGCTGCTGGAGCTCTGGGATCCCAAGGTAGAGCGGCTGGAACACGAGATTCTGCCCTCGTTTAACCGCGCGGCCATTTTCGAATGCAATGACGTCTCCTACCACGGCTACGACAAGATTTCCGTGCCGGAAGGGGTAACCCGAAAATCGTTTTTTGCCTACTACTACTCGCCGATTCAGGCCGATGTCAAGTACCATGACACCATTTTCAAGCCGCGTCCCTCGGATTCCAGGATGAAAAAAACCCAGACGGCGGTGAAGGAAGGCTCCAAAAACCTGATCAAAAGGTCGATTCAGCGGCTCGGGCTTAAATCCTTGTTTGAAAAATTCGAATAGCCGTTTCCCGGTTTAACCAGAACCGCTATTTTTGTGCTCCATTGTGCCGCCGGGTCTAAGCGGAGGTGCTGATGGGATACGCGCGCAGGCCCGTGGTGTAACTGGCAACACGTCTGATTTTGGTTCAGAAGAGTCTAGGTTCGAGCCCTAGCGGGCCTACATCCTGCATCCGGGGAGTCTACTAAAATAAGACTCCCCGGTTTTTTTTTGCCAGAACTCCTCAAAACTACAGACACCGCGTTATGCAAAATTTGGCTGCTCAAAGCGCCGAAACCCTTCGCCCGAAAGCCTTCTTTTTGTTATCTTTGCCTTCCTTTCCAAAAATATGGTCGTTAACGACGTTAAATTGTTCTCGGGGAGCCAATCCCAGTACCTGGCAGAGAAAATCGCTGACTATTACGGTCAGCCGCTCGGCAAGGTGGTGGTGGAGCGCTTCAGCGATGGCGAGTTCCAGCCCAACCTGCTGGAATCCGTTCGGGGCAACTACGTCTTTTTGATCCAGAGCACGTTTTCGCCCACCGACAACCTTTTTGAGCTTTTGTTGATGATTGATGCGGCCCGGCGGGCGTCTGCGCACTACATCATTGCGGTGATTCCGTTTTTTGGCATGGCCCGGCAGGACCGAAAAGACAAGCCGAGGGTGGCTATTGCCAGCAAGCTGGTGGCCAATTTGTTGGTGTCAGCAGGCACAAACCGGGTCATGACCATGGACCTGCACGCCGACCAGATCCAGGGTTTCTTTGACATTCCGGTGGATCACCTGCAATCGACGGCTGTTTTTGTGCCCTATTTGGAGAAAATGAACCTGGACAACATGGTTTTTGCTTCTCCGGACGTGGGCAGCACCAAGCGCAACCGGACCTATGCCATGCATTTCAATACTGACCTGATCATTTGCGACAAATACCGCAAGAAGGCCAATGAAGTGGCGGAGATGACGGTGATCGGCGAAGTAAAAGGCAAGGATGTGGTCATTATTGACGACATTGTGGACACAGCGGGAACGCTTTGTGCTGCAGCCGATGCGCTGATTGAAAAGGGGGCCAGCTCGGTGCGGGCCTTTGCTACCCATCCGGTTTTGTCCGGCAAAGCTTACGAACGCATTGAGAGCTCCGGGCTGCTGGAGCTCTATGTGACCGATACTATACCGCTTCGAAAGCGATCCTCCAAAATCAAGGTGGTTTCGGTGGCCAAGCTCTTTGGAAGAGCTATCCGCCATACCCACGAACACCGTTCCATCAGTTCGCTCTTCCTTTAGGGCACTTCTAAAAACCCCATATCCTGCGTTATGCCCAATTTTTTAACATCCTCCTTTACAAGAGTAAACTCTGGTGTTAAAAATTGTGCAAGCCTTGTCTCTGGGGTTTTTAGAAGCACCCTTTACATAGGAGAGCACTATTCAACCGACCTACCCCACGAATAAACCGCTTCAACCAGCGCGCGCCATGAAGACCATGACCATCGAAGGCCAGATCCGCACCGATCTGGGAAAAAAGGCATCCAAAACGCTGCGCCGGGACGAGATCGTTCCCTGCGTGCTTTACGGTGAAGGCCAGAACATCCATTTTTCGGCACCGCTTACGGCGTTCCGCCACGTGGTGTACACCCCGGATTTTCTCAAAATTGACCTGAACCTGGATGGTGCTCATTACGAGGCCATTATCAAGGACATTCAGTTCCATCCCGTCAAGGATGACATTACTCACGTTGATTTTCAGCAACTGAGCGAAGGCAAAATCCTGACCACCCAGTTGCCCGTTAAACTGGTGGGCTCGTCGCCTGGTGTCCGCGAAGGGGGTAAGATGAAGGTCCGCGTGCGCAAGCTCAACGTCAAAGTTGACCCGAAGTACCTGGTGGAATTCATTCCCGTAGACATTAACGATTTGCAGTTGGGCCGCTCGGTTCGCATTGGCGAATTGAAGGTGGAAGGGGTGCAAATCATGAACAGCCCTGGTATTCCGGTGGCTACTTGTGAGATTCCCCGGGCACTGCGCGGCAAGACGGCTGTGGCCGAAGTTGCTGCTCCGGTCAAAGGTGCTGCCAAAGCGGCTGCACCGGCCAAAGCGGCTGCACCTGCCAAAGCGGCTGCACCTGCCAAAGCGGCGCCCGCCAAAGCGGCGCCCGCCAAAGCTGCTCCTGGCAAGTAAGGAGATATGGCCTAAAGCCTCCTGACGCATGCGCTACCTCGTGGCTGGTTTGGGCAATGTGGGTTCCGAATACGCCGGCACCCGACACAACATCGGTTTCGATGTGGTGGACTTCCTGGCCCGTAAACACGAGGTGGTCTTTACCCCGGATCGGCTGGCCGATGTGGCGGAGATCAAGTACCGGGGTCGTTACCTGCGGCTTATTAAGCCTTCGACCTATATGAACCGGAGTGGCCGCGCCATCAAATATTGGATGGAGCAGGACAAAATCAGCACCGACCGCCTGTTGGTGATTGTAGACGACCTCAATTTGCCGCTCGGCAAACTTCGCATGCGAACCAAAGGCAGCGACGGGGGACACAACGGCCTTGCCGATATTCAGGCGGTGTTCGGAAACAGCAATTACGCGCGTCTTCGGGTAGGCATCGGCAGCGAGTTCTCCAAAGGAGCGCAGATAGATTTTGTGCTGGGCCGCTGGAATGCCGAAGAAAGCAAAGCGCTTGTGGAACGCCTTCCCCTGGCGGCGGAAGCGGCTTTGCGCTTTTCTGCCCAGACCGTCGGGCAGGTCATGGAATGGGCCAATGCGCAGTAGGGTACTCCTAAAAACCACAGATACTGCGTTACGCCCAATTTTTAACATCCTCATTTACAGGAGTAAACTCCGGTGTTAAAAATTGTGCAAGCCTTGTCTCTGGGGTTTTTAGAAGTACCCTATACCTTTAGTTTTTCTTTTAACTGTTCACCTATTGAGCTATTGACCCATGACCTGTTATTGCATTGGAAGAAATTACGCAGAACACGCCGCTGAGCTGGGCAACGCGGTGCCTGATCAACCGCTGATTTTCGCCAAACCGGCTACGGCGTTGCTCCAGGACGGCAAGCCCTTCGAACTGCCGGAGTTCAGCCAGGACGTGCATTATGAAACGGAGTTGGTGCTGCGAGTTAGCCGGCGCGCGCAGCGGGTTGCCGCCACGGAGGCATGGGATTACGTGGATGCGCTGACCATCGGGGTGGATTTTACCGCCCGCGACTTGCAAAGTGCGCTCAAGGCTAAGGGCCAACCGTGGGAAATTGCCAAGGGATTTGACGGGAGTGCGCCCATTGGGCGCTTCGTGCCCATTCCACAAGCCCTTAAGAACGAGGGAATTGCCTTCGAGGGCCGCATCAACGGTTCAAGTGTTCAACAGGGCCATACCCGCGAAATGATCTTCCCGCTTCCGGTCTTTATGGCCTATCTTACCCGCTTCTTTACGCTGATGCCCGGCGATTTGCTGTTTACCGGCACGCCGGCAGGGGTAGGACCGGTGCAGGCGGGCGATCGCTTTGAAGGCTGGTTGTTAGAAGATGAAACGGTCAAATCGGCCGAAAAAGCCTCAGAAAAGCAACAAAAGCTGCTCGATTTCGAAATACTGGGTCATGGGCAACGGTGAAACGGCTGCAAAGGCCATTGGTTTGGACATTTTGGTCAAAGCCTACCGCCATATGTGCGTGAGCCTGGCTATGTCAGAGACCTATGACCGCAACCGGGCCATTTGTTACTACGTGCATGCCAACGCCCGCGGCCACGAAGCCATCCAGTTGGCGGTGGGTATGCAGCTTTTGCCCGCCGACTGGGTATCGCCTTACTACCGCGATGATGCGATGCTGCTGGGCATGGGATGGGCGCCCTTCGACCTGATGCTGCAATTGATTGCCAAGGGCACCGACCCGTTCAGCGGCGGCCGAAATTATTACAGCCATACCTGCTCGCTTCGGGACGACCGCCCCAAAATGTTGCACCAAAGCAGTGCCACGGGCATGCAGGCCATTCCGGCTACCGGCATTGCGCAAGGGTTGCGCTACCGGGAGCAGCAAGGTTTAGGCAACGAAGCGGATCGCCCGTTGGTGGTTTGTTCGCTGGGCGATGGTTCCATGACCGAGGGCGAAGTGGCGGAGGCGTTGCAGTTTGCCTCGCTCAAGCAACTGCCCATCGTGTTCCTGGTACAAGACAACGATTGGGGCATTTCGGTCAAGGGCGATGAAGCCCGCACCATGAACGCCTATGAGTATGCCGCCGGCTTTAAAGGCCTGGCCCGCAAGAGCATTGACGGAGCGGATTTTCTGGAGAGCTGGGAGTCGGTTCAGGAAGTGTTTGACTGGGTTCGCCGCCATCGAAAACCGGTGCTGCTGCATGCGCGAGTACCGCTTTTGGGGCATCATACTTCTGGCGTAAGAAAAGATATGTACAGGCCTGACGCTGATCTGGCCGAGCACCAAAGCCGCGATCCGCTGCCCCGTCTGGAGCGCTTGTTGCTGGAACAGGGCGTGTCGGCAGAGCAACTGGCAGAAATTCGCCGGGAAACGGCAGCGCAAGTGGAAACTGATTTTGCCCAAGCGGCAGAAGCGCCGGAACCCGACCCTGCCACCATAATGGACCATGTGTTTGCTCCGGCGCCTTTTGTGACCGAGCAGGGTGAGCGCGCGCCGGAAGATGCCGGCAAGGCCATCATGGTTGACGCGGCCTTACACGCCATGGACGAAATATTGCGCAGCCATCCCGAAGCCCTGCTATACGGCCAGGACGTGGGTCGCCGGCTGGGTGGGGTGTTCCGCGAAGCCGCTTTGTTGGCTCAGCGCCACGGCGATGAACGGGTGTTCAATACCGCCATCCAGGAAGCCTACCTGATCGGCTCTACGGCCGGTATGTCCGCCACGGGCTGCAAGCCATTTGTTGAAATTCAATTCGCCGATTACATCTGGCCAGGCGTGAACCAATTGGTGAGCGAGTTGAGCAAGAGTTGCTACCTGACCAACGGGCAATTCCCCATTGCTGCGGTCATCCGCGTACCTATTGGCGCCTACGGCAGCGGTGGCCCCTACCACAGCGGTTCGGTGGAATCGGCTTTGTTGTCCATTCGCGGCATTAAAATTGCTTACCCCTCCAATGCGGCAGACATGAAGGGGCTGCTCAAAGGGGCATTTCATGACCCTAATCCGGTGATTGTGCTGGAACACAAAGGCCTTTACTGGTCTAAAGTTCCCGGTACGCAGGCGGCTAAATGCACGGAGCCCGGCGCGGACTACATTGTGCCGCTGGGGCTGGCGCGCGTGGCATTAATGGCCGATGAAGAGTTGGTTTCCGGGGGTGACAGTATTGGAATCATAACCTATGGTATGGGGGTTCACTGGGCGCTGAATGCAGCACCCGCTTTCGGGGGAAGGGTGGAGGTGCTCGATCTGCGGAGTCTGCATCCCTTGGACGAAGAGGCCGTGCTCCGGCAGGCTAAGCGCCATGGCAAAGTGTTTGTGCTCACTGAAGAGCAGTTGGAGAATTCATTTGCCGAAGCGCTCGCCGGCCGGATTGCGGCTAAGGCTTTCCGCTACCTTGATGCACCGGTGGCGACGCTTGGCGCGTTGAATTTACCCGCTGTTCCGCTGAATTCCGGTTTGGAAAAGGCCATGTTGCCGAATGTGGAAAAAGTGTCGGCGGTGATTGCGGAGTTGCTGGCTTATTAAGCCGTTTGTTGTATTTGTCCAGTTTTGGGGATAAGGGTAGCTTTGCGCCTCAATTGACTGGAAATGCCCTACTATTTTACTTCCGAATCGGTATCTGAAGGCCATCCTGACAAGGTAGCCGACCAAATTTCAGACGCTATTCTCGACCATTTTCTGGCCCAGGATCCCGAGAGCAAGGTGGCCTGCGAAACGCTGGTGACCACGGGTCTCACCGTGTTAAGCGGCGAGGTGCGCTCCAAGGCTTGGGTAGATGTTCAGAATGTAGCGCGCGACGTGATCCGCAAGATTGGTTATGTCCGCAGCGAATACAAATTTGACGCTGACGCCTGCGGAGTCATTTCCGCCATTCACGAGCAAAGCGATGACATCTACCAGGGTGTTGCCAAACCCAGTGCCGAAGAGCAGGGTGCCGGTGACCAGGGAATGATGTTCGGCTACGCCACCAATGAAACGGCCAACTTCATGCCGCTGGCCCTTGATCTTTCGCATGCGTTGCTCCGCGAACTGGCGGCCCTTCGCCGGGAAGGAAAACTGATGCCTTACCTGCGCCCTGATGCCAAAAGCCAGGTGACCATGGAGTACAACGACGACAACAGCCCGCGCCGGATCGATGCGATTGTGGTCAGCACCCAGCACGATGATTTTGATACGGAGCCCAAAATGCTGGCCCGCATCAACAAAGACGTGCGCGAAATTCTCATTCCGCGCGTGCTGAAAAAGCAGCCAAAGACCATCCAGAAGCTATTTGGCAACGACATTAAGTACCACATTAACCCCACTGGCAAATTTGTGATCGGCGGTCCGCACGGCGATACAGGACTGACCGGCCGTAAGATCATTGTGGATACTTACGGGGGAAAGGGTGCGCATGGAGGTGGCGCCTTCTCTGGCAAGGACCCGTCTAAAGTGGATCGCTCGGCCGCCTATGCCGTCCGGCACATTGCTAAAAACCTTGTTGCTGCCGGCGTGGCCGACCAGATTTTGGTCCAGGTCAGCTATGCCATTGGGGTGGCTCAGCCCGTGGGTATTTTTGTGGATACTTACAGAACCGCTAAAGTAGACATGTCTGATTCAGTTATTGCCGAGAAAGTTACTGAATTATTTGACATGCGTCCGGGCATGATTGTCAAGCGGTTAAAGCTCAAGAATCCCATTTACAGCGAAACCGCCGCCTATGGGCACATGGGCCGCACCCCCGAAATCAAGACCGTGGAATTTCGGGCTAATGGCAAGGTGATCAGCAAAAAGGTAGAGACGTTTACCTGGGAAAAGCTCGACTACGTACCGGCCGTGAAGAAGGCTTTTGGGTTGAAATGAGTACCCTCCCCCTTAGCCCGGAATAATTTTTTTTGGAAGGCCCTTCGGGGCCTTTCTTTTTGATGGGGTATCGCCTTATCTTTCGTAAAGAGTCAAGCGGTCTAACCCCAATCTTTCATTGCTGTGAAAAATATTCATTTTGTTTTGTTGGGAGTTTTTTTTGCATTCGGCACCAATGTGTGTGCCCAACCCTTTGCGTTCACTAAAGCCGATGCGGCTATTGGCATTAGCCACGTTTATGGCAATACCAATTTTATGGGCGGGGGAATGGCCTGGTTTGACTACAACAACGATGGCTGGGAAGACCTCTACCTGGCCGGGGGCAACCTGCGCGATGCCTTGTATCGCAACAACGGCGATGGCACGTTTACGGAGGTTGGTGTAGCGGCGGGGCTGAACATTACCAACGGCTTTGGCACACACGCTGTCACCACCGGCGATTACGACCGCGACGGCGACCGCGATGTTTTTCTGACCACACTGAACAGTTGGCCCAATCACCTGCTGCGCAACAACGGCAACGGGACCTTTACCGACGTATATTTAGAAGCCGGTTTTGGGGATGATGTAGCCTGGAGTTCTTCGGCAGCCTTCGGCGATTACAACCTGGACGGCTGGCTGGATTTATACGTGGGAAATTACGTGGACAACATGGCCATCACCTATGACAGCATTGGCACTGTGAATGGGTTTGCGCACGATTGTCGCCCGAACTGGATGTACGTGAACAACGGTGATGGCACGTTTACGGAAGTGTCGGAGTTGTTGAATACGTCAGCCGATACCGGATGTGTATTGGCAGTGACCTGGTCCGATTTTGACCGTGACCAGGATGTAGACATCATGATAGCGAATGACTTTGGCGAGTTCATTGTACCCAATCAATTGCTCCGCAATGACCAACCTGGCGCGTTCCGGGATGTCAGCGTTTCAAGCAACGCCAACATAGGCATGTACGGCATGGGCATCGCCATAGGCGACTACGACCACGACGGCGACTTGGATTATTACGCCACCAACATTGGGCTCAATCATTTGTATGTAAACAACGGCGATGGCACGTTTAGCGATGGCACAGCCGCCGCAGGGGTAGAAGACATATGGGTGCGCGATGGCTTTTACACTGTAGGTTGGGGCACCGCCTTTGTAGACCTTGACAACGACTCCTGGCAGGAACTGTTGGTCAGCAACGGCCACATACCGGCTGCACCTTTTATCCGCAACGACATCTACAACCCCAACCGGGTGTTCCGCAACAATGCCGATGGCACCTTTACGGATGAGTCGGTAGCCTCAGGCTTGGATGATGTCGGCGTCGCCCGGGGGTTAGCAGCCTCTGACTATGACAAAGACGGTGACATGGACATCGTCTTCGGAAACATTGACAGTTACTACACTCCCGGCGAGGATAAGGTGGCTTTTTACCGAAATGAATTGACCGGAGGCGGCAATTGGCTCGGCGTTAAGTTGGTGGGTGTGGTCAATAATCTTGACGCCTTCGGGGCCAATGTGGTCATCAGGGCTGGTGGACAATCCTGGATTGACGAAGTCAGCGGCGGCTCCAGCCACGGCTCCCAGAACAGCTCTATTCTCCATTTCGGCCTCGGCTCTGCCAGCATTGTAGACGAGCTAACCGTCTACTGGCCTGGCGGCCGCACACAGGTGTTAGAAGACGTCGTTCCCAACCAGATCATTACCATCATCGAGGATACCGCCGGCATTGTTGAGCCCGTTGGCCTGGCCGGCTTTGAGCGCGGATTAGGCCTTCAGGTGCGCCCCAACCCGGTGGTCTCCGATACGCGCATTAGCCTTGAGTTGCCTGCTGCTGTTGCTTCTGCCCGAGTTACTGTAATGGATCCTTCTGGTCGTTCGGTAGCATTGGTGTACGCGGGTGCGCTTACTTCGGGCCGGACAGACTTGGTATGGAATGGCACTGATGCTACCGGGCAACGGCTTGTACCGGGAACCTACCTGGTTTCTGTTGAGTTGGGTGATCAGCAGCGCTTTGTGGAGCGGGTGGTGGTGGTGAGGTAGGGTTGCTATGAAAACAGCACTGGTTCTCTTATTCGGACTTTCATGGCTTTGTATTTCCTTTATCAAGGTCGATACTCACAGCCCAACACCTTACATCCTTCCAGATCTTGGTGAAATAGGTGAATTAAACATTCCTCCTGATAACCCTATGACTGAGGAAGGGGTTGCTTTGGGAAGGCTTCTATTTTACGAGAAATTATTGTCCTCTGATGGCAGCTACAGTTGTGGCTCGTGCCATCATCAGAAGTATTCTTTTACCGACGGCTTATATAGTTAGCAAGGCGGTAACGTGAGCTAATTTTATAATTTCAGGCATAGAATATAATGCTTGATTTGGAGAAGATCATGATTACGAAAAAAGGTGTAATAATAATAATTTTTATCTTTTTTGAAATAGAAATCACTTCCTTATCTTGTTGTGGATTAGTAGTTCCGAAGACTGAGTTTAATGGCCTACCTATTTAAGACCTTGATTATCAATAGGTTGGTTTTTTGGCTCATAATACTTCGAAAATTGACTCTGTTCTTTCCCGAATATTCATACTCATCAGTCCATTGGCGGCTTCCAACTATCTCTCACATTTCATCCATCCTTTCATGAAGTCACTTCTTCTCCTTGCGTTCCTCTTGCTAGGTTCTCAACTGTTATCAGTCGCGCAGACTGTCAGCGTTGAGATTGATGGTGATGATTTGTACTACTCAGAATCCGGATGTAGCGATTGCTGGGCTGGACCAGATGTAAGATGGCGTTCACGGATTACCTTGAATTCCACTAATTACGCCTGGAATGTGGATCGTGACGATATTACAGGTTGCGGGTGGAGAGGAATTACCAATTATTCCTGGGTTAATCCTGTTGCAGCTGACGCATCGGACGGATTTACGCTTTCATTTGATGGTTATGAGGAAGATGACTTTCCTTGTCTTTTCTATGGAAGTGATGATGCTATTTGTGGGGGATACGCCAATTTAAGAACTATAAGCAATATATGTGATTACAACCCTTATCAGTGGAACTATTTCACGGATACCCGCACTTGCAATGGAGGTGATGGTTCAGGGGAATATCGTGTTTATTGGTCTTACTATTGGTCTTACACTCAGGCTCCTGCCATAACCCAACAACCGAACGCTGCTGTCTTGGGCGGTTCTACCAGGGATGTATGTGCAGGTACGCCCATTACTCTCCAAACGACTTTCGCTACCAATAATTGCGGTGGTGTTTGGGCTCGTCATATTCAGTGGCAGTCTGCTCCTTCTTCTGGCGGTCCATGGTCAGATGTTTCCGGGGCAACGAGTGCATCTTATGCGCCACCGCAAACCGTTGGAACGATTCATTACCGATGCCGGTCAACCTCCAATGAAGGCGCTGTTTTTACCTCTTTGACTACAGCATCCAATACGGTTGCTGTTACTTATTATAGCAATCTCGATAATTTCTGTGCTGCTCCTAATTGCAATTTCATCTACATTGCTACATTCGGCATCGATGCCCCAGGAAATGGAGGCCCCAACAATCCTTTTAGGACCCTTGGCTATGTACTGAACAACTACGCAACTGTTGGAGGGGGGAGAACCCACATCAGAATGGAAGGGAAATCCACCCCATTGTCCTCTGACTATGTGGAGTCCGCCATCATTACTATGCGAGCGAACATGTTTGTCGAGGGTGGTTTTGAAGTCTCCGGTGCGTTGCCGCGCTCATGGAAGAAAAACTCCACATTCCATACCCTGCTGACGTGCAGTGGTTCTGAGGTTATCAGTTCGTCTGTTGCCCACGTGTTGGGTGTCAAAGCCGATGGCGTGAATGGCTGGACGCTACAGGATTTGAGAATTTCAACTACAAACACCTCAGCGCAAACCAGTTTGGGGCATGGACACTCGAACATGGGTGTTTATATAAATACTTGTACTGGGTATAATATTACGCGTTGTGCGATAACTGCAGGCACCGCTGCTGCAGGAGGTACCGGCGCAGTTGGCAACATTGGTTCAAATGGAGTTCAAGGCAATACTGGCGGTAATGGAACGTGTGATTCGTATTGGGGCTGCGGAGCAGCCGGGGGTGGCGGTGGTGGAGCTGGCCGCGAAGGCGGCGGTGGGGCTGCAACAGGACCCTCCGGCGGCGGCGTAGCCATTGGAACGAATGCTGGTGGTGGAAGTGGTGGATCCGGTGGAAATGGAGGGTCTGGTGGCCTTGGGCAATGCTCTAGCTCTGGACGAGGAGCTGGAAATTCTGGTTCTGTTGGAGCAAATGGCAGTAGTGGTGGGTCTCCTTCTAGTGCTAACGGTGCAACATCAGGTGGATCCTTAGGAAGTGGAGGCTCCTGTCTCTTATACACATCTGACGCTGCCGACGAATAGAGAGGTGTAGATCTCGGTGGTCGCCGTATCATTA
>ENA-ORBV01002223-ORBV01002223.1-microbial-mat-metagenome-genome-assembly--contig:-NODE-2223-length-41380-cov-12.247924_pt1 | contig 41380 bp, 36 predicted proteins | sample MGYA00237777_ERZ505514 | MGnify/ENA primary metagenome ERZ505514 (study PRJEB26160, sample SAMN06269048) | microbial mat metagenome | isolation source: Oligotrophic lake microbial mat | place... | reverse complement strand
CATGTCTTCGTCCTCACCAATGACGGTTTGGGAGACGGGCAACACAAAGACGCGAAGACCTTGTTGCAGGCCCGCCGTGATCCGTTCCTTGATGTGATCCACATTCCGCAGGGTGCGGTCGGGATTTATTCTACCAAGAATGAGAATATCTTCGCGGAGTGTTTTCCTTTCAGCGGTAGCAATTAAGGCCAGGGCAAGAGAGGCTTCATGATCGCTCCACTCCGCCTTTGGCAATTCTGTGATCTGCCAGGAGGAAGCCAGCCATGGTCTCCCCCGGGTCACACAGGCAAAATAGGCTGCGGTATAAAGGCCGGAGCCAAAAATCTTTTCCGGAAGCAGGTCTTCCCCATTATTGGAAATGAAGCGGATATTTCCAGGATACCCGTGCTCGCTCATGGAGTCCGCTTCATGGCGCAACGTCACTTGGGTCAGGCTGGCTTTTTGTGAATCTTCGTTCCACGAGCTCAGCCAGATCCTGGCCTGATTGGGAGATGATTCAGTTTTGGCGGCAATAACGGGTGAAAGAGGCAGAACCGCGCCCAGTAACACTCCGATAAGGGCTTTTCCGAAAGTGTTTTCCATACAATCTTTTCGCATCTTTAATGCCATAGACCCCTGAAATATGGGACATGTTCCACGCGAGGCACTTAAGCACGGTGGCCTGTGGCCAGCACCCATGGGTTCGAGCCGATTGCATGGTTATAAGATAAAAAATCGTGCAAATGGCTTGATCAACCCCAAGCGGATCGGAGGATATCCTCGGGGAAAAAACGTCCGGGACAGAGTGTTTTCTGGATGTCGCGATGAAGCAGAACGTTGGGTTTTCCCAGCAGAAGAGTGTTCTTCAAATAATCCACCAGTTCCGTCGTGGCTTTGATCTGAGCGGAGCTCGGCGGGTATGTTTCAAAATTTCCCACCAGACAGATTCCGATTGAATTGGAATTGTAAAAGGGATCTTTGACATGCCCCCCCTGAATCTGGGACTGCCAACGCCTGGAGATTTCGACTTCGCCATCGCCTGAATTTGTTCCATTACCTATGACAAAATGATAGGCAAGCCCGTTGACCATTTTTCTGATTGTCCGGTGATAAAGATCAAAAATCGCGGCACTCCCCTGATTGGACGCGCTGTGATGAAGAATGATGTGTTCCCAGCGCCTGGGCTGCAGGTTCGCCATGTCGATCTTATGGAAGAGCGAAGGGGCTTCACTTTCATCTGTTGGCGTCTGGATCGTAACGGGGGAAAGGGGGATTGTTGGAGAGGCATGTGAAGAAAGGATGTCACCATCGTTTCGCAGAAGTGTTTCACCCAGGATTTTAGGCCTGCTGATGTAGCCCATGGTGGCACCGGCCGCCAGATAGCAGAAGGACTTGCGCGTTAGTGATACCAGACTCACAGTAGTTTTATTATCCAAGGGATTTTTTCATGCAGTTTTCTTCCTGGTTGCTGAAAGGGCGCCCGTTAATTTAAACCCAGCTTATTGCATGCCATGAAAACCGGGCGAGAGTGCGGATTTTTAGACAATTACCAGAGAGACGCATTCTGCTGGGTAGGAATTCGTTTCGTTTGTGGAAAAATCAGGTGCGAAAAAATATTTCCAGATTCCGGAAGATAAAAAAGATCCTGTTACCCCCTGCGATTTGCACAAAAGGCAGGGTCTTTTTCGTGCGTTCTGCCTGTGAAAGTTCCATGCATATTACCCAATTTATTTTTGATAAAAAACAGGATGCAGAGATAAAAATATCCCTAAGAACGGACGTTATCAGCAGGTTCTGACTTTTAGGCTGGGTCTGATTCCATGCGATTTTCCAGGAATAAGCCCAATGGCATGGCTTATGCGATTCCTCTCTTTGCCCGCTTTTGTCATCAAATCAACAAGGAAATATTATGCTTAGAAAAACATTCTTTATCAGCCAGACCATCGCACTGTTGCTCATCTTGGTCACCACCGGAATGGCTGTCTACTATTTAACCGCTCAAAACCGGCAGGTGGCTCAAACCTGGAGAGGTCTGAGTGACCAGGTTGACGGCCTGTATGAAATCCGGGAACTCGCACTGAGGACAGACGGCGCACTTTTGGTTGCCGAAAATGGACAGCATCAATTGGCCACTGACACCGTGATCGAAAGCCAAGGCCGTCTGGATGATATCCTGAATGACGGCTCGCTAGCTTTTTTGGCCGACACCACCATCCTCAGGGATATACGCAGTGTTTATGCATCCTATTCTGGTGAAGTTCTTTCTTTAATCAATCAAAGCGGGCAGGGTTATGATATTTTAGATGCGTCGATCAACTCTATTCCGGCCTATCGCATGGAAATTGATGCGTTGGTTTCAGACGCAGTTCAGAGACAGCACAGGCTGACAAATAATACCGACAGTTACTGGCTACAACAACTGGGTGCTTCCAAGGCCGAAGCCTATTGGCTTATGGGATTCGCGGTGATCATCTGGGCGGGCACCTCCATCGGAACCTACCGGCTGATTATCTCCCCCATAAGGGAAATGGCTGACGCAGCAGATGCCATGGCCTCAGGACACTACGAGGTCGAAATTCCCAAAGCACCCAAGCACAGTGAGACGCTGGTCAAAATGCGACATGCACTCAAACGGCTGGCGGCCAAGTCAAGGCATTACCATCCCCACTCACACGCACATCAGGCATATCACCGCTGAGTGATCATGTTACCGGATTCAGGTCTCAAGATTGAGCCAGGCGATTTCTTCTGGTGTTAGTTTAACACTCAGCCCACCCAAAGAACTGACGGTTTCCGCAATCGTGCGGGGACCGATCAGGGCAAAGGCCGGGAAATTTTGGTGCAGGACGTAGGCCAGGGCGATGTTGATGGCCGAGGTGTTCTTCTTCCGGGCCAGTTCCAGTGCCCGTTCACGGCGTTGGAAGTTGTCGGGGGAATACCAGCAGCGAACCAGTTCGGCGTCTGAATGTTTGTCTTTACCTGCGCGGTCGGTGAAAAAGCCCCGGGCCTGGCTGGACCAGGCGAAGAGGGCGGTGCCGGTTTTTTCTAACCATGTTTTGGATTCCGGATCGGAAGCGGCCACGCAACCGGTCCATACTGGGTCGACCATTCGGGCCAGACTGAAGTTGTTGCTCAAAGCGGAAAATCCTTTCAGTCCCTTCATCCGGGCATAGTCATTGGCTTCCGCAGCACGTTCAATGCTCCAATTGGAGCCGCCGAAGCTTTTGATTTTACCCCTGGCCTGGAGGTCGTTCAGGACATCGACGAACTCTCCGACAGGAACCAAGGGATTGTCGCGGTGCATCAGGTAAAGATCCACATAATCGCTCTGCAAACGGTTGAGGGTTTCCTCCAACTGCCAGAGTATATGCTTCGGTTCGCAGAGCGGGGAATGGCCACCCTTGCCAATAACGAAGACTTGTTTGCGAATAGCGCGGCTTTGTATCCAATGACCGAGGAGCACTTCCATCCGTCCCCCCGCATAAAGCCAGGCGGTATCAAAGGCGTTTCCTCCTCTTTCAAAAAAATCATCGAACATGGCCACGGAATGGGGCATGGTTCGTTGATTGTCGCAGCCGAGAATCAGCCGCGAGACGTCGAAATCCTGTCCGGCGATGCGACCGTAACGCATGGGTGCCGCCGCTTTCTTTTTCAACGCATGACCGCTGATGGTGCGGGCGTTGTTGGATGGGTGTTCGGACTGGTAAACCAGTCCGATGGCTTCCCGCCAGCGATCCAGGGTGAGCATGTTGTCGAGGCTGTCGTCGATGGGCATTTCGGGGACGGAGGATTTGCCTTCCAGCCATGCGCGGGCAAAAGCATCCGCCTCCAGGGCATAAAGCCATTCTGTCGTGCCGACCTTGATTTCTTTCTCGTCCACATCCTTGGTTTTGACGAAGAGACTCAGGTCACCGCCGGATTTTGCGGGAATCCAGCAGTTGGGAATCCGGATGTGACCTTCCGAACCAAAAATGGACACGCCGTTGTCCTGATTCAAATGAACTCCGGTGCAGAGTTGGGCCAGAATGCCTTTGGGGAATTCGAGGGAAGCAATGGCCCAGCCATCGACTCCGGTTTCCAGAAACGCTCCGGCTCCGCTGACATTGCCCGGACTGGCAAAAGGCAAATCCAGGGCTGCTCCGGCAATGAGGCGGGTCAGGGTTGTTGTGTAGCAGCCCACATCCAGAATGCCACCGCCACCGAGTGCATTGTTGAAAAGTCGGCTGTCCGGATTGAAGTCTGCATTGAAACTAAACGTGCTCCGGATGAGACGGATCTCTCCGATGGTTTTCTTGCGGATCAGATCACGCAACGTTTCAATAAAGGGATGGCAACGCACCATGAAGGCTTCCATCAAGAGCACCTTGTTCACGCGCGCGGCTTCGGCTGCTGCCATGGCTTCGGCGTGGTTCAGGGTAAGGGGTTTTTCGCAGAGGATATGTTTACCCGCCTCCGCCGCTTTGATGATCCACTCCGCGTGTAAGGGATGGGGTGTGGAAATATAAACAGCATCAATACCTGGATCTGCCAGGAGTGCTTCGTAACTGCCGTGCGCAACGGGGATGTTGAATTCCTTGGCGAATTTGTCGGCGCTGGCCTGGCTGCGACTGCCCACGGCAACGAGCTCTCCCAGGTTGGAATGTTGCACCCCCTCAGCGAAGGCTTTGGCGATATTTCCGGCGGCAAGCAGTCCCCATCTGATTTTTTTCATGAATTTACGATACATGAAAAAGGGGATGCCTCAATCGGACGAATCGCGGAAAAGCTTGTAAGAATCGATGATTTTAGACTAATAGAAGGGTTAATCATGGCTAAAATACAATCGGATCTACGTTTATGTTTGTGTGCCCGCATGAGAAAGAGCACGCAGCGGAGTTTCCATTCAGGTCCGCATCAACACCCCTTTTATGAGTTCGGAGTGGTTCTTTCCGGGCAATGTCGATGGACCCTGGGCAAGAGCAAGAGAATGGTCTTGAACAGAGGGGAGATCCTTTTGCTTCCTCCGGGAACAACCCATCAGGAGGACGTCGAGGCTAATGCAGAGGGCCGTGTTATGTGGGTGGGTTTTGAATCCACTCAGCGGGACTTGTCGTCTGTTGCCTGGAAAAAGCTGGAGATGGCCGATATGACACAGGTGGAAGGATTGCTTCGTTGGATCGAACTGGAGTGGAATTCGGCAGAAAAACATTCTGCTGTCATGGCCTGCAATGCCCTCGAGATGCTTTTGATGTTGATGGAGCGTGCAGTGTTAGGAAGCGTTGCCAAAACCGGGAAGAAGAGACCGCTTTTGAATGAAAGACAAAGCCGGATAGTGAAGGCGGCGCGCTCCTATTTCGAACAGAACACCGGGATTCCGCGTTCCGTTGAGCAGATTGCCCGTTACCATTCCCTGAGTGTTTCCCACTTTTCCGCCCTGTTCCGCAAGGACCAGGGGATCGGTCCGCGCGAATTCGTGCAACGACTTCGTTTAAAGGAAACGGGCCGGCTCCTGAAGGAAACAGACATGCCCATGAAAGAAGTCGCGGTTAGATACGGCTATGTGGATGCGGCCCATTTTTGCCGACATTTCAAGAAAGAGACTGGATACACCCCCGGGGAATTCCGCCGACGGAATAGAGTTGACGTGCCTGCAATAAAATGATGCAATGCAGGCATAAAGAAAAAGCAAAAAGTCCAGTATACCATACGGGATATACCGGAATCGACCGACAACCGTTTACGGGAGGTAGCTGCAAATCTGGATATCAGTCTGAATCAAGCGGTGGTGGAAGCCCTGCAACGCGGGCTGGGTGTGGCTGGAGAAAGAGTCAGCTACCGGCGGCTTCGGCATCTGGTTTCCGCACCGGGGGAACTGGATCGTAAAGCCTGGAACAAAACCCTGTCGGAAATGGATCAAATCAACCCGGAAGATTGGAAGTAGGCATGCGACTACTGATGGACTCCAACCGCTTCATCGATTTCTGCGCGGGCGATGAAGAAGTCATTCACGTCATGGAATCGGCGGCCTTGCTTTGCATTCCCTTTATCGTCCTGGCGGAGATCCGTGCCGGGGCCTTTGTCACCAAGCGGGGACAGAACCAGGTGCGGGTGCTTCAGCAGTTATTGAACCAGTCAGGGGTTCGTTCGGTCCATGGCACGGATTCGACCACGCATCACTATGCGGCCCTTTATGGTCAGCTAAGAAAAGCGGGAACGCCGATCCCGACCAATGATATCTGGATCGCGGCCCTGGCGATTGAGCATGACCTGATTCTTTACAGCCGGGATGCGCACTATGAAAAAATTCCGAGCCTGGCGAGGATCGGGTAGATTCCAAGGGCAACCCTACCCGATCCTTCGTCCATGTCTTTGCTTGGCGACAATTGTGGAACATCTTGCCGCCGCGTGGCTCTTATCGGTTGTGTGGTAAAAAATCAGGATACTGTTTCCGCGATCAGATCATAATCGGTGTGGCCGATGATTTTCACCACTGTAAATTCTCCGATGGAGGCATCGCCCCGGATGTAAACACGGCCGTCGATGTCGGGAGCATCGGCTTCGCCCCGGCCAATCAAGTAGTTGCCTTTGAGCTTGGTTTTTCCACTGTCTTCTTCGCGGATCAGGCCGTGTTCCCAGGAACTGATATTGGCTTTTTTCAACTCGCGGGCTGAGGCCTGTCCTTCCACCAGAACGCGCAGTGTTTTGCCGACAAAGCTTTGGGAGACTTCCTTCGCGATCAGATGTTGGGCGGCCATAGACTGCTCGCGCCGCTTCTGCTTCACCTTGTCGGAAAGTTGTCCCACCATCGAGGCGGCGCGGGTTCCTTCCTCGTGGGAGTAGGTGAAAACGCCGAGACGTTCAAATCGGGTGGTTTTGATAAAATTGAGCAGGGACTCGAAATATTCATCGCGCTCGCCGGGGAATCCCACGATAAAAGTGGTTCGGATGGCGATGCCGGGAATGCCCTTTCTGATCTTGGCAATCAACTCTTCGATGTATTCGCGTGAGGTTTCGCGGCGCATGCGTTCCAGCATGTTTTCGTGGATGTGCTGGAGGGGAATGTCGATGTAGCGGGCGACCTTGGGGCATTCGGCAATGGTCTGGATCAGTTCATCCGTCCAGTGGGCGGGATGGGTGTAGAGAAGACGTATCCAGAAATCGCCGGGTAGGGCATTCAGTTCCCGCAAAAGCGTGCAGAGGGTGGTGGCGTCGGCAGACAGTGATTTGGTGGCTGCGTTGAATTTTTCCGGGGAGGAAATAGCGCGGCTGTGGTTGGGGCGAAGATCCAGACCGTAATAGGTGGAGTCCTGGGAGATGAGGTTGATTTCCTTGACCCCTTCAGCGATTAGTTTTTTTGCTTCGAGAATGATATCAGCCTGCTGGCGGCTACGATGGCTGCCGCGCATGCGCGGGATGATGCAGAAGCTGCAGGGATGGTTGCAGCCTTCGGCAATTTTCAGGTAGGCGAAATGTTTCGGAGTCAGGCGGAAGCGTGGTGTCCCGAAATCGGGAATAAACAGAGGACGTTGGGTGACATCAACCAGTGGCGCAGGGTTTTTAGGAGTGGTCAAAACCTGTCTGGTTTTGCCGAACTTGTCCGTGCCGCGCAACGACTCCGTCTCTTCGTGAGGGCTGGTTTGGCGGTTCTTGTCGAGTTCGGCCAGGGTCTGGGCTACCTTTTTGCTTTTGCCGGACTTGGTCTTGGGAGCGAGGAGCCGCTCTTTGCGTCGTTCGATCGCGTTTTTGACGGCCTGGGTGATGTTGGCCACCTGGTCGATTCCCACGAAGGCATCCACTTCAGGCAGAAGCTTGGGCAGGTCATCGCGGAAACGTTGGGGAAGACAACCGGATACCACCAGGCCCTGGCCCGGCCGGATCTTGTCGCGGAGTTGGGAGGATTCCAGGATGGTGTTGACGCTTTCTTCCTGGGCGGAGTCGATAAAGGAGCAGGTATTGACGATGATGACATCGGCTTCGGCGGGGTCGTTGGTGATTTCCACCCCGTCTTTAAGCATGGAGCCGAGCATGATTTCGGCATCGACAAGATTCTTGGCACAACCCAATGAGATCATGCCCACGCGGATGGGGGCTTCGACTGGGGTAGAGGTGCTCATGAGAAGAAATTAACGCAAAGGTTGTAAGACGCAAAGGCGCAAGTTTGATTGAAAGAGGAACTTCTGAGAAAACCCTGAACCAATGTCCGGGGACAAAGGAGCAGGGACTATTTAGCGCCTGCGGGGCTGGCCGGGACGTGGGGGGCCGGTAAATGGATTGGTGTTCACGCGGAACGTGATGCGGGCCTTGGTCAGGTCGTAAGGGCTCATGTCCATCTTCACCTTATCGCCGACACTGAGGCGGATGAAGTTCTTGCGCATTTTGCCGGAGATATGGGCCAGGACTTCATGTTTATTATTCAGCTCCACCCGGAAGGTGGTGCCTTTCATGACGGCTTTCACCGTTCCTTCGACTTCGATTGTATCTCCTGCCATGGTTGTTTTCGCGTTGGACGAGCTAGGAAGGTATAGGGAATGCTTCTACAGGGGAAGGAAAAAGATTGGGGGCTACATTGATTGGAAAAGGCTGAAGACGAGGCCTCCGAACCACGGGTTCCTATTCCATTTTTTGCCATCCTGAGCATACAAAGGATTCAAAGGCAATACTCCAACGGGAAGTTGTACTGATGGATAACGCGTTGTCTTCGCTTGATGTCTGTGGGTTCTTTTTTGCGCCCAGGGTGTTAGAGAGGGAATGATCGTTCTTTACTACTTCGTTCCAAGCCGCCGCTGAATGTTTTGGATCACGCTCAATAGTTCGGGAATCTTCAGAAGATAACAGGTTCCCAAATAGAGCAGGGCACCGAAGGAAATGAGGGCCGCGAGCCTAGCGCTGGAAGGAAGGAAGCCCGGTGGAAAGGGTGCAATTTTGACGATGATTAAAAGGAGTAGGCCCATCAAGGCGCACGCGGTAAAGATTTTGAACAGGCTTGGAAGAAGGGTGGAGTCGCCCAGTCCGTTCAGCCGGCGACGAAGGGCCAGGGCGAGTTGACCGAAATTGAGCAGGGCCACCAGCGAGGTGGAAAGCGGAAGGGAAGCCAGACCCAGATCCAGCACGCGCAGGAATAAAAGGTTCAGGATGAGGTTGAGCACAATGCCGATCAGGCTGACGCGAAGCGGGATGCGCGGCAAATCAAGAGCATAAAAAGCCGGAGCCAGCACTTTGATTCCGGCATAACCGGCCAAGCCCAGGCAGAAGGCCTGTAAAACCAATGCGGTTTGTCGTGTGTCCTCCGCGTGGAAAGCCCCCCGTTCATAAATCATACGGATGATGGGTTCGGCCAAAACCGCACAACCGACCGCCGCTGGCAGACAGAGGAAAAAGACCAGTTGAAGCCCTTCCTGGATTTTTGATCGGAAGGCGGGCAGGTCGGCGACGGCTGCACTGCGGGAGACGGAGGGAAGAATGACGGTGGCGATGGCCACGCCGAAGAGGCCGATGGGTAGTTGAACCAGACGGAAGGCGTTGTAGAGATACGTGATGGCACCGTCCCCGAGGAAGGAGGCAAAGTAGCCATTGACCAGGACATTGACCTGCACGGCGGCACCTCCGATGACGGCTGGAGTCATCAGGATGAGGATTTGTTTCAGGCCGGAATCCTTGAATTGGAAATTAAAACGGAATCGATAGCCGAGGCTGATGGCTTTGGGAACCTGGATGAGAAGTTGCGCCGCGCCACCGATGACCGTGCCGATGGCGAAACCGTAGATGGCCCGGGGCCCGAATCCCGGATCCAGCCACCAACCGAGGGCCAGGCCGCTGACGATGGAGACAAGGTTGAAGGCACTGGAAGCGGAGGCGGGCAGGCCGAAGCTGCCGAGGCTGTTCAGTAGTCCCATGTAAACGGCGGCCAGGGAAACCAACAGGATGAACGGGAAGAGAATGCGGGTGAGTTCGATTGTCAACTCGCCTTTGCCTGCACTTTCGAAAAAGCCTGGGTTGGTGAGATGAACGAGATTGTCGCTGAAGACGATGCCGAGCAGGACGACCACAGTCATCAACAGAATCAGTGCCGTCATGACCAGGTTGGCCAAACGAAAGGCTTCTTCTTTGCCCTCTGTCGTCAGTTTTTTGGAGAAGGTGGTGACGAAGGCAGTGGAGAGGGCTCCTTCTGCAAAAAGGTCCCGCAGCAGGTTAGGGATGCGGAAGGCGGCGATGAGGGCGTCTAGTTCCTTGCCGGCACCGAAGATGGCGTTGAGGATGACTTCCCGCAGGAGGCCCAGAACCCGTGAACCCATGACGGCCGCCATGATCTTGGAGGCGGATTTGGCGGTTGAAGGCATGGGAATTTTTAACGCAAAGTCGCTAAGGGGCAAAGACGCAAAGTTTTAGAATTCAAATTCTTGGGGAACGGACATCCCTGACCGTTTGTTTTAGAAAGCTGGGGAATAAACGGACAGGGATGTCCGTTCTCCATTCGGGGATAAGGACCAAGAACTGTAAACTGTTTCAATGGCGTTCATCTTGAATGATGGAAAGACGCAAAGTTACTGCATTTGGCTGAGTTTTTTGTATTTCAAATAAACTTCGTGGGCGTTGAGGCGGGCGATTTGCCATCCGAGGGTGCCGCCTTTGATCGCGCCTTTGACAAAGAGGCTGCGGATGAGGCGCCAGGCAGAATGGGTGTAGGGGTCGAGGAACCCGGCTTTTTTTCCTTCGGCTTTGGCGGTTTCGGCCCAGAGGGTGGAGTAGTATTCGATACGGGCTTTTTGATCGGCGACATCCTTGTAAGTGTAGTGATGGAGTTCGCCGGAGAGGTTATCAATCGTGCCTTTGATTTCCAGACGTTCGTGGACTTTTCCGCCGGCGAATGAGGCTTTGCGCCTGTCAAAGAGGCGGACGAGAAGGTCCGGATACCAGTCGCCAAAGCGGATCCATTGTCCTTCATAGAACACCACACGGGAAACCTGGTAGCCGACGGGGGCAGAGTAGGAAGGCTCCGGCCCTTCGTGAATTTTTTTGATTTCGTCCTGCAGTTCCGGGGAGAGTTCCTCATCAGCATCAATGCTGAAGACCCAGTTGTAGCTGGCTTTGGATAGGGCGAAATTTTTCTGGCCGACGTACCCTTCCCAGTCGTGTTTGATGAAACGGGCGTTGTACTCGGTGGCGATAAAGGGTGTGCGGTCGCTGCTTCCAGAATCAACAATGACGATTTCATCCACGAGGTCGCGGATACTTTTCAGGCAGCGGGGCAGGTTGGCTTCTTCGTTCTTGGTGATGATGCAGGCTGAGATTTTCATAAACAGGTGGAGAACGTAACAGGAAGATCGCGAAGGGGCGCGAAGTTTTTTTTAAGGGTTTAAAAGATGGTTGTTGGAAGCTTCCAACACAGCGGAAGCACTGACGGCATTCATGCATCGGAAATCGATGGGGCACTCGCGGAGAAAGCAGGGACTACAGGGAACATGGTGGCGGAGGACAGTGACGGAATCGCTGATGGGTCCGGTGAGTTTGGGTTCGGTGGAACCGAAGACCGACACGGCTTTGGTGCCGAAAGCGGCCGCCACATGCATGGAGCCACTGTCATTGCAGAGAACAAGAGAGGCGTGGGCGATGCTGTTAAGGAATTGTGCGAGGGAGGTTTGGCCGCAGAGATTGGCCGCATTAACACCCGCTTTTTTCAGAAGACCGGTCAATGTTTCAGCGACAGGGATGTCAGTGGCACTGCCGAGAATTACGATCTGGAGCCGGTGCCGGGAGCTCAATTCTGCGGCCACGGTGGCGTAGCGGTCAACGTGCCAGCGTTTGGCGGCACCATATTCCGCGCCCGGACAGATGACGAGACAGGGGTTGGGATAAGGGGATATGGGAGGACGGGGTAGGGGGGTAACGTTTTGGTTTTCGGGTTCCGGGTGTTGAGTTGTGAGTAAAGCAGAGACCAGATCAAGGTAGTCGAGTTTTTGATGACGGTAGCCCTGGGCGCGGGAGGGTTTGGGAAAGACTTCACTCAGGAGCCAGCTTCGGTTGTGGCCTCTGTGGCCGTAACGCCCCGGAATACCGGCCAACCAGGGTTCCAGGGCACTGCGCAGGGAATTGGGAAAGAGGATGGCGCTGTCGAAGTGGTAAGGCTTGAGAGTGTCGGCGGTGATGGCGATGTTGTCATCGACAATGAGCACGGATTCCAGGCCTGGAACGAGCTTCCAGAAGTCGGCCAGTTTGGCGGGACTGAGGATGCAGACACGGTTTTTTTTATCGAGTGACCCGATAAGAGCCTGCACCGCAGGCAGGGTCATGACGGCATCCCCCAGCCAGTTGGGGCTGCGCAGGAGGATTTTGGAGCCAAGCTTGGAGGGGTCGGGCATCTGGGGAGAGTTTATTGTTTTCCCGGTTCTTGCCAAGCCCTGGCGCTACACCGAGGCGCCCTACAACAGGTGGGCCGGTTTCGGTGAACCGGCTTTAATCGGCGGATCAGGGCATGACGCCTGAGGCGCAACGGCGGTTCTTGGCGTGGGCGGATTCGCCTTCACCGGTATCGGACGGACGTTCCTCTCCGTAGCTGACGGTGATGAGGCGGTTGCCATCGGCCCCAAGGCCCAGGAGGTAGTCCCGGGTGGCGAGAGCGCGGCGTTCGCCCAGTCCAACGTTATATTGTGTGGTGCCGCGGACGTCCGTATGGCCGGCCAAAGCGATGTTGCGTCCGGGATTTTCCGACATCCACTTGGCTATAGCATTCAGCTTGGAGCGTTCAGCGGCATTGATGGAGAAGCTGTCGAAGTCGAAATAGACCGTGAAGGCCTGCAGGATGGAAAAGTCTGCGTTGTCGGGATTGCCCTGGCGATCAGGAAGAATGCCACCGCCAGTGAGGCCTTCGGATCCGAAACCGGATTGGTCGCTGCCTGTGCCTTTGATATTTTTGGAGCAGGCGCTGAAGACGAGGGTGAGAGTCAGGGATAAGGCGAGAAGGGCGAGATGGTTGGATTTCATAGGTGTCATTTAGTTGGGTGTGGATGGTGTTGAAAGTCTAGCGGGAAACGTTGGGTTCGCTGTTGCGGGTGAGTCCATTCTCCAGGGGGGTGGTGGCCTGGGTCATGGAATCCAGGAGATAAAGTTTTCCACTGCGGGCAAAAACCAGATGGCGTGAGCTGCGGGCCCAGCTAGGGGTTTCGTTGGTGCCGCCGGTGGTGAGGATAGTTTGCTGGCCGTTGGACAGAGTGGTGAACGCGATCTGGTTCTGGCCGGCGGCCTGGATGGAGTAGGCGATTTTGGAACCGTCCGGGGACCAATCCGGTTCTGTGGTGTAGGAGGCGGAAGTGTTGATGCGTTGGGGGGTGGAACCTGCTGCAGCGGAGATGGTGAAAAGCTGGGGAGTGCCGCGATCATCCGAAACGAAAGCAATGGTGGAGCTGTCAGGAGACCAGGTTGGACTGGCCTCGGTGCCGCGGCTGCGGGTCAGACGTTCGGGGGAGCCGCCACTGGCAGCGATCGTGTAAAGTTCCGTGTTGCCATCTTTGGAAAGAGTGAGAGCGATATTGGAGCCGTTGGGGGAAAAGGAGGGGCCGCTGTTGACGCCGGGGTAGAAAGAGATTTTACGGCGGTTGCTATTGGCCAGATCGATGACCCAGACATCGGGGTAGCCGCTTTTGTAGGAGGTGTAGGCAATCTGATTACCCAGGTTGGAAAACTTGGGTCCCAGACTGATGGTTTTGTCCTGCGTGAGTTGGCGGACATTGGCCCCGTCGATATCCATCACATAGAGTTCTTTGTGTCCGGTGTGGGCGGAGACAAAGGTGACGGAGCTGGTGGCGATCCCCGGTGTTCCGGTCAGTTTTTCCACGATGGCATCGGCAAAGAGATGGGTGGCTTTGCGCCAGCCGCCGCTGAAGGTTTGATTCAGGAGCACGGTTCCCTTTTTATCGGTAACGGTTCCCTGCACAGTATCAGCGGAGGCAGTGGCCTTGACCAGAACAGAGGCTGCTTCAGGGCTGGTCAGGTTGAAGGAGCCGTTCAATTTCAAGTCATTCTGAAGAACCTTGCCTGCGGCTGCCCCCTGGGCTCCGCTAACTCCGGTGACAGAAAGATCAATCCCTGCTTTAACCACGATATTTTCATTTTGAGCAAAGAGGTTGTTGCTCCAGATAACACAGCTGTAAACAAGGGCCGCCATCGTTGTCGTACGGAAATGTTTCATCATCATAAAAGGAATAGAGTAAGCAGAAAGGCAGGTGAAGATATTTTTATATAAAAAACTGTAAAATCAATCAGAAATAAGAATTACCACGTTTGGTGCAACGTGTACAGAAGGATTTTCAGTAGAATGGAGAACGATATTTTGGGCTGACGGTCTTCAAGCTCTGCGAAGGTGCCTGAAAACGAGGGGGATGAACTCAATGTCGGTGCATTCATTGACGGCCAGCTGTATCTGATTTCTCAGGATATCCAAGGAGACGGGGTGTTGATAATCGGACAAACTGAGTTTAGTAGCCTCCAAGGGACTGAGATTTTTTGCTTTGGCGGTCAGGTAGATTTTGACTGAAAGTGTTTCGGCAACTCCGACGTAAATATCTTTAGCGGCCCAGGTTGGTTTGGAACTGAAGGGAAGGAGCGCTAAGGTGTCTCGTTCGTTCAGGATTCCAAGAAGCTGGAGGGCTCCTTCTTTGGCGTTTTTCAGGCGGTCTTCATCGTTCATGCTGCCCGAGATGTCCAGAACGAGACTGACAGCCGGATGTTTTTTATGTTGGTTCCATAGTTTAAGAACGGCATCCATGACTTCAACCGATGGAACAGACAACGTGGTCTGGGATTCTTTGGGATCGACGCCATGCGCGGTATCAAAAGGTGCGCCAAGAGTGATTTCCACATCTATGGGGCGGAAGCCAGAAGGAACGGCCTTTTCCTGTTGAGGTCCGGCCAAAAGATATTGAATGTAGGTTTGGGCGGCTGCGCGGTGTTCAGGTGTCACCCACTCCCGTTCAACAATGCCCACAGGATGATCAGACCAGAAGGTGCCTTCCTTGGGGTAAATGGCCACCACGGGAAAAGGCCGGTTGTACTTGGAGGAAGTGGATTCGATGACCATATTTTCATACAGAACGGCGGCGCTGAGATAGCGGGGGCCGTTGCTGAACATTTTTTTACCAAATAATCCGGTCGAACTGCCGTAGTGGACGATGGATTTTTCAATCCCGGACAGGTATTGTGCCGTGGACGGTTTGGCCACATCTTCCAAGGTCAGGCCGGCTGTTTTGCCGGTGGCTGCGTATACTTCGGCAAACAGGGAAATCAGTCCGCTGTTACTGAACTCAGGATGGATATGTCCGAATTCGAAGGATCCCCAGCGGGGAAAACCGCGGGAAGACCAACCTTTGGAGTTGTTGGCCATACTGAGAACTTCAGCCCATCCGATCGGTTTTTTCCCCCATCCCAATGTTTCTGCCATGGGTCTCCACATCGCGATCGCAACGAGTGAAAGAACAAGATTATCTGTTGAGGCGACGAGATCTTTTCCAGTTTTTTACCCGCGACTCGGCATTTCCTGATTTGATGAAGGTCCCTGAGGCAGGGCTGATGAGATGGGCCTGGCGGCTGATGCTGATAACTTCATCGATACATTCGCCGGAGCCCATCGATAGGGCTTGGATGAAGGTGGCCCTGCCCTCGGAGGTTTTATTTTCTGTTTGTTGAAGTCACTGGTCACTTATTTCAGCCATTCTTCTTTTTCGGAACTATAGGTGAAAACCAGCTCCAAAGCGTCCCTGGGTTTGGAAGGGGCGCTTTCCGCTGATACGTGCGGGTTGGAACCGGAGTCGCCAAAAGAACTGAGCATTAGAGTGGCAAGAAGAGTCAGGATGAATGGAGGCAACGTTTTCACGTCGATAGCGGGGCTACCCGGCAAGGTTTGGGAAGTCGAACCGGAAGGCATCACCTGATTGTAACAAGTCATCAACTCTCTTTATTCTGGCAGTATCTGCAAAGTAAGGTGAAGAACAAGAAAGAGATAGCTAAGATGTTATATCAAAATTGAACTATACAAAAGCAAGCAGGTCTGTAGTTTAAACCCCCTGTATGCAAACGACTCTGATTTTATTGAAGCCTGACTGTGTCACCGCCAAAAACTGCGGCGAAGTGATCAGCCGCCTGGAAAAAGCCGGATTCCGGATCTGCGGGACCAAAATGATCCACCTAAGCAAAGAAATCCTCAGAGAGCATTACGCCCACGTGGCCGATAAGCCTTTTTACCCTGAAATTGAACAGTTCATGCAGTCCGCTCCGGTTGTAGCGGTAGCTCTGGCCGGTGATGACATCATTGATAAAGTCCGCGAAATGCTCGGACCGACGGATTCCACCCAGGCCGCCAAAGGAACGATCCGCGGTGATCTCGGTAAAAACAAGATGATCAACGTGGTTCATGCCTCAGACTCCCAGGCCGCTGCTGAGGTCGAGCTGAAGCGTTTCTTCAAGCCCGAAGAGCTCTACACCTACTGATTGGGTTTTTGAATTACGCGTTAAAGGCGCTAATCCTCTTCCAAAACCAGGTCATCCGGCTGCACATCGAGGCAGCCGTCATGATCCTCCCAGAGCAGCATCGGAAAATGATCCAGGAAATCCGGTAAAATATCCGTGACCAATTCCGCAATCAATCCCTCGGCCTGTGCCGCAGCATCGTTGTAGGCCTTGTCGTAATCACCCCGCCGCTCTTTCTCTTCCTCGGTCCAATGCGCCACGGCATGGACAGGCGCGTAACGGGAAGACCATTCGCGCAGCGGCCCCTGGAGTTCCTGCGGCAGATCCTCGGGCGCGAGGGCTTTGCTGTTGCAGTGGATGCAGATCAGACCGTCTTCCATGACGTCACGGGTGATAAAAGGGATCAACGGGGCTCCACAACACTCGGACTGGGTGAAGTCATGGGGAATACTGGCAAGACGATAGAGCTTAAGTCCGCGTTTGTGGGCGGCGATGGCGGCCAGGCGATAGGAGCCGATGAGCGGGTGGGATTGGCGCCAGAGGCCGCCGTTTAGCTGGCTAAGGGTCTGTGCCATCCAGCGGGCCAGGGTCAGATCGTCCCAAGACTGCAGGAAGGCACCATATTCTTCCCAGAGTTTTTCCAGACGGCCGGGGTCGTGTTCAGGCATAGTGTTATTTTTTGGCGAAAAGGGCCCGGTAGTAGGTGGCGGTATTGCCGACACGGAGAATGAGCTGGCTGCCTGTTTTTTCAGCGATGAAGGGGGCCAGGATTTTCTTTTCGTCCTTGTGGCCTTCGAACTTGATTTTGATCAGGTCATGGTGGGCGAAGGCATCTTTGACCTGGGAGACAAAGGCGTCGCTGACGCCGGCTTTGCCCACCCGAAGAATGGGTTCGAGCATTTGGGAACGGCTTTTTAATTCGGCGAATTTGGCGGAAGAGGAGGACTTGTCGGACATATCCCAACGTTGAACAAACCACGTTGGATGCCAAGCACGGCTTTTTTACAGCCGGGGCTTTAAAGCCCAGGAAGGTATCGATGAAGAACCGGGGTTTCGAAACCTCGCCTACAAAAATGAAACGGACATGCTGCCGGCATTTCCCCTGTCCTGGTCTTTACTTTTCGTCTATCAAAAGCTGTGCACTGTTTTTTGAAATGGCTGGGAGGATTTCTTCTCGTCGCCGGGATCGCCCTAGGCTTCCTTGTTTCCTACGCGGATGCCCCCCTCGAAAGTTGGCTCAATTCGGAAAGCTTCCGCAGTATGCTTTCCAGAGAAGTTTCAAAAGCGATGAAGGTTGACGGTGAATTCGCCCCGCTCACGGTGAAGGACTGGACGTCAACGACGGCGGAATACACGAGCGAAGGTTGGCCCGGTGAGGCCATCGGTTCCCTGAACGCGCACGGGGTCAAAGGAAAATTCAATCCATGGGCCGTGCTTTGGCGGGTCTGGCAGATCGATCGTATCGATATTGAAGCAGGAGAGTTCGCCCTCCGCCTGCCTCAGGACGAGTTAAAGAAGACTCCCGTCAAAGGAAAGAAGCCCTGGTATGCCTGGCTGATGCCGCAGCGGTTTTACGCGAAGTGGATCGAAACTCCCAAAGCATTGGTCACCTTTCCTTTCATGGGCAAGGAGGGAAAGCTCAAGGATGTGCATCTCGGCGCCACCATGATCGAACGTGATTTCAAGTATTTCATTTACAACGGCACTCTCGAATTTCCTCTCCTTCCCGAACTCCAGATCAACCAGCTCCGCATGCTCATCACGCGAGAGAAAATGGACATTGAAAGCGCCCTCCTGACCGGGATCAACAACGATCCGGCCAGCGCACTGATCGTGGCAACGGTTGGCATGCGCGAGGATAAATCGGTCAAGGCCGTGGTCAAACTGAAGGACATGCCTTTTGACCAGACCATGCCCGAAAATCTGAGAGGCAAATTGTCGGGCCGCATCAGCGGAGACCTGGACTGGAACACGGACAAAACAGGTAAAGAGATTTTCAGCACGGGAAAACTTGAAGTGAGGGACACGCTGTTGCGCGACTGGGTCTGGTTAGACCAGTTGTCGAAACTCCATAACAATCCGGAGCTTTTGCAGTTCGATTTCGAAAAAGGCAGCCTGGTTTTTAAGATCGAGAAAGAACATTTTCATGCGGAACAAGTTGAACTCCTCATCCGCAACAAGGCCCGCATCCGCGGGAATCTGGATTACGGGTGGAAGGAGGGAGATGGGAAGATCGATATTGTTTTCGATGAGATGCCCATCGAAGCCTGGCTTCCCCGGCAGTTGAAGGCCCGCTTCGACGCGGGTATGAAAGGCCGTCTGAAATGGGAAGGGAAGTTCAATGATTGGAAAGAATCGAAAGCCGAAGGCATGGTCAATTTTGACGGGGCCACGGTCAAAGCTCCCTTCAGTAGCGTGATCGCCCTCAAAAAAGCCGGCGTCCGCTTTCCCGAGGAAATAGGACTGAAACGGGCCCAAATCGATTTCAGTTTTGATGAGAGGCTTTTCAGAGCGGATCGTTTCGAATTTGATGCGGGTAGATATGGCTATCTGAATGGCAGTGCAGAATGGTCGATGGAAAATGCAGTGGCTGTGGATACGAAATTCCGTTTGGAAAAAATTCATGCCTGGTTTCCTCTTAAATGGGCCAAACATTTCCAGGGTGATGTGGCTGGAGACATCCGCTGGAAAGCCAAGGACTGGAAATGGGCGCAGGGACGAGGTGAAGGGAAAATCGAAATTACCCAGGGAAGCCTGCAGGATCTGGATTTCCAGAAGGCGGTGGTCCGCTTCCTGAAAAACGAGGCCTTTTTGCGTCTTGATTTCAAAAGAGCCGTAGCTGAATGGCAATCGACGGGCAAGGGAACCGAAGTATCGAAACTGGATTTCCTGTCTCCGGGCCTTTGCGGGCTTCGTGGCAACCTGCTAGTGGGCCGCGACAAAAGCCTGAGTGGCAGAATCAAAGTGGGCCTGGGAAAGAAAGATCTCGAATGGCTTCCCAAAGCGACAACCACTGTCTTCAAGGAATCCAGCGACGGCCTTTATTGGGCGACGGTCAATATTTCCGGCACTTTGGAAAAGCCCAAGCAGGATCTGGTCAAACAAGTCATGAGTGTTCTTTACCGCCATCCCTTCGCCCTCATTGGCCTTGCCGCCCGGGGCCTCAGCTGGTGGCTGGGGGATGTGTTTGGGACATATAAGGCGGACGGCAATTAACGCAAAGACGCCAAGGCTCTGAGACGCTATTTTTGTTGGGCGTTTCGGCCTGCCCCGGCCAATGCCGGGGCGAAACGTCGGGGGGATACCTGGTATTGTCTGTAGTTCTCCTGAAAGAAGATGTCCTCGATCTTCTTGCGACTTATGCTTCTTAGCGACTTTGCGTTGAAATGATTTTCCCGTTTTGATGGCTAAAAAGCTGAGGCTTGCCTAGTGGGCGCACTCTGTCTAGTTTTTGAAGCTCATGCTTAGCCTTTCCAATGTCAGCAAAGCCTTCGGCGGTCGCACGCTGTACGAAGACGTGTCTCTTCAGATCAACTACGGCGACCGCGTGGCTTTGGTCGGTGCCAATGGCGCGGGTAAATCCACGCTCTTCTCTGTCATCCTGCGTGAGAACGAGCCTGATGCGGGCAACGTGGCAATGGACCGCAACACGACGCTGGGTTATCTTCCCCAGGAAACAGCGGCTACCGGTGACGAAACCGTCCTTGAATTGGCCACTGCCATCACGCCCGAATACGGAAATCTCCGCCGTATCCTCACCCAGTGTGAGGCTGAGGGTAAAACCGATACGGAAGCCTATCATGAGGCCCAGGGAAAATATGCCGAGCTGGGCGGTTTCCAACTCGATCCCAAGGCAAAACGTATCCTGAACGGCCTGGCTTTCCGCGAAACGGATTTCAACCGCATGGCCCGCACCATGAGCGGGGGGTGGATCATGCGCGCCCACCTGGCCCGGCTTCTTGTCATGGAGCCGGATCTTTTGATGTTGGATGAACCGACGAACCACCTTGACCTCGAATCTCTCGGTTGGTTCCAGACCTATCTCCAGAATTATCCCGGTGCCATCCTGATGATTTCGCACGACCGTGCCTTCCTCAACGCCCTGATCGACACCATCCTGGAAATCCGCAACAAGAAGGTGAACCGGTATCGCGGAAACTATGACGAGTATGTGGAGCAACGTGCGGCACGCGAAGTCCAGCATTTGGCAGCCTACAAGAATCAGCGGAAGGAAATCGACGACCTCCAGCGATTCGCCGACCGGTTCCGCGCCAAGGCCAGCAAAGCAGCCCAGGCCCAAAGCAAACTGAAGCAGATCGACCGCATGGAGAAGATCGAGGCTCCGGAAGGCAGTGAGAAAAAAATCAGCATTAAATTCCCCCAGCCTCCCCGCAGCGGCCAGCGTGTCATCGCCCTGGACAAGGTTCATTTCGGCTATACCGAGCAGAAAATCTACGAGGGGATCGATTTCGAAGCCGAACGCGAGCAGCGGACGGTTCTGGTCGGACCCAACGGCGCCGGGAAATCGACCATGCTTAAATTGCTGGGTGGTATGCTCCAGCCCGGAGAAGGTGAGCGTAAGCTCGGACATAACGTCCTAGCGGGTTATTATTCCCAAAACCGTGTGGAAATGCTCAACCCGAATAACACGGTCCTGCAGGAAGTCATGAGCATTGATAAAGAGGTGCCGGAGCAGACCGCCCGCACCGTGCTGGGTTCATTCCTTTTCCAGGGGGACGACGTTTTCAAGAAGACCAGCGTCTTGTCCGGGGGAGAAAAATCGCGCCTGGCCCTGGTCAAACTGTTGCTTGATCCTCCCAATCTTCTGTTGATGGATGAACCGACCACCCACTTGGACATGTCGAGCATTGATGCCTTGATCGAGGCGTTGAAGCAATACAACGGAACCATTATTTTTATCAGCCACGATGTTTACTTCATCAAATCGCTGGCCAAGACAGTGTTGCATATTTCTGCCGGGAAACTGATGCCCTATGCGGGCGACTACGACTACTACCTGGAAAAATCCAAAGCCATCTCGGAACGCAGCGGTCTAACGGCGGGCCAGCAGTTGACCAACAGTCGTCCCCCCGAAGACGTGGTGGAGGAAGAAAAGCCCAAGGTTTCGGTTTTCAAGACCAAGGAGCAGAAGCGTAAGGAAGCCGAGGAACGCCAGGCCAAGTCCAACAGCCGCAAGAAGGCGCAGACGGAAGCGGAGCAATTCGAAGGCGACATCATACGTTTGGAACAAAGGCAGAAGGAAATCGAAAAAAAGTTGGAAGATTCTGACACCCATGGAGGGGAGATGGTCAGCCTAAATCGTGAATTGTCGGAAAATACCGAGAATTTGGAACGTCTCAACCAGCAATGGCATTCCGTTTTGGAGCAGCTGGGCGCTGAGGCTTGACTGCTGAATTTTAGGGCGGTTCGGCTTACAACCCAGTTTGCCTCCTCAGCAACCATGTGACCTGTCATCCTGAGCAAGGCGAAGGATCTACCGGTATTATCGTAGGTTTTGCTTTACCGGGTTGATTAAGAAATGATCCAAAACTACAGCCTGTGGATCCTTCTCCTGCTTTACGGGATCAGTAAAGATTTTTCACAGAGCGCGTCGGGAGTGTTTCCAGATCGAGGGGTATTTTCCGGGGGGTCTGGCGCTGGATGGGATTCAGGTCAGATAAGGTTTTTCCCAGCTTTGTCAGGGGTCATTTGTTCTGCCCAGTGCAGCATGGAAGCGTAAGCTCCCACGGTCACCTATTTCACTTTATCTTTAGTAAGGCGCTGGAGGACGAGTTCAAAGGGTTCCATATTGGGCGGCGATCTTTTGTTGCAGGCGCTGGATTTCACCGACGGCCTCACCGTGTCTCCGCATTCTCCCCAATGGACTTAGGCAGATATCGATTCCGTATTCGCGTGTCCGATGCAACGGTCCGGGGGCGAAACTTCTTTCAATCGTTGAATCTGGAAATCCCTGGGATGGAAGTATCCTCTGATGGGCTTGGTTCGTCAGCTGCTGGTGGGAGGGAAAGGCGGTGGCGGAATCACCGGCCAAAGGTTGTAGTCGGGCCCAAACTGGGCCAGGCAATCCAGGGTGAAGCTTTGGCGGAAGACATGATAGGGGAGTGTCACCACTGTGTTGAGATAAGGGAGGAATCCAAGACAACAGGTCAGGCAACCTGCAAACAGGGCCAGGATTATGAAAGCGAATCCCATACAGAAGCGGATGAAGATGAAGACGAGGCAGTCCAGGGTGCGTGTCCGCAGCAGGTGCCAGAGATGGACGCAGGCCCTGGAAACGGAACAGCGGTGTTTGGCCATGATGGGCACGCCGAACTCGCGCAGGAAAAAGGCAAAAATGCTGATGGGTAGCATGAGGAGCATCAGGGCCGCGAATCCGAGAATCCAAGGCAGGTAGGCGGTGAAGGGACGGGTGGTTCTTGTGAGAAGATCCGTCCAGAAAAAAACCAGGGCGAGAGCGAAAAAGCTGAAGATCAGGATCAGTGGTAATAGGCTAAGAATGGTGTGCCAGAGCGTGAGGGCGTTGGCCTCGCGGCTGAACTCCTTCCAGGGTTTTGCCACCTCATCGCGGTTATGGATTACATTGTCGAGGAACATGAAATGCCCGCGGCATCCAAGAATAATGAAGACAAAAACCACGAAACAAAAAAGCAGGGTTAACAGGGCCAGCACCATGAGCCAGAAGGGGAGACCCAAATCCAGCATTTTGGCAAAAAATTCCGAAACGCCTTTTTCGAGTCCGGGATTACCTTTGCCTGTAACCGGGCTGAAATCGTTCCCGCTGGGGAACTGGAAGTTTGTGCTGTTGCCTCCGGTAAGAAAGGCTGCCAGCCAGGCACTGAAGCCGAGACAAAACCATTTGCCGAGGCTGAAGGGTTGAAAGAGCACTTTGGCCGTGTGATCAAAAGCTTTCTGGAAAGGTCTGGCGAAATCAATCATGGCTGAGCTCTGTCCCTGAAACTCTGAGCTGTGATGAACGGATGTCGAGCTTGGGATTGGGGATGGAAATTGAGGCTGTGCCCGGTTCTGACGTTGGTTTACCATCCCTTCAGGTGTTCCGTTCATCAGTTGATCAAAAACAACCGGGTCTGGGATCAGGCCACCCGGGATAAAAATCCGGATTTATTCACCCACCTGATCCATCAGCAGAGCCCGGAGTATCTCTGGATCGGATGCTCCGACAACCGGGTGCCGGCCAATGAGATCGTGGGGCTTCTACCGGATGAGATTTTTGTATATCGCAACGTGGCCAATGTGGTTTCGCAAAGCGACCTGAATTGTCTTTCCGTCCTGCAATATGCCTTCGGTGTATTGCCGGTGAAGCCTGTCATTGTTACAGGCCATTACGATTGCTGGTGGTGTTATCGCCGCCCTGGAGGACAGACGGCACGGACTGATCGACAACTGGCTCCGGAACATCCTGGACGTGGCCCGTGAGTACCAGACCGAGACGGATGCGTTGCCAGCGGGGAAAGCGCGTTTTGACAGGCTTTGTGAATTGATTGTCCTGGCCCAGCGCCAGCATGTCTGTGAGAGAACCCTTGTGCAGGATGCCTGGGTGCGGGGTCAGGAGCTACAGGTGCATGGCTGGATTTATAGTCTCGAAGACGGACACATACGGGAATTGAAACCGCCCGTGACAAAACTTTCCGAGAACATATTGTGAGAGGAGATTCGAAAAAAGTACAAGGATGTCTCCCGACAGAGTTGGGGTTTTCCATGTAGAATTTAATATCGTTTGGGTGCCGCAACTTTGGCCCGGCATCCGGGTTTACGTGCTTCGCTGAAGCGTGCAGAGACTTTATCTCATCAGGTCAGGATTTCTGCCGATGATAAAGCACGGATAGCATCGTTGGTTCATCTTTGTTTGAGTACGAACGGGAAAAGGATCCGGAGGAAAAAGAGAATATTCTCCGCACGTTGGCTGAGATCAGTGCCAATGAACCTCTCGAAATGCCCGATCAAAGCCTGGAAGAATGGGAATCAGATTTGAAGTCGAACGATCCGGCCTATGCCAAATCGGACAAAATTTCAGACACGCGTGTCCAGGTATTTCTAAAACGGTATTTTTCTCTAAGAGCCAAATCCGGTTTCAAAACACAGGCTGCAGTTGCCAAAGCTTCCGGGTTGAAGCGAGGGTATGTTGCGGTGATAGAAACGGGCGGGCATTTTCCCCAGCAAAAAACGCTTCAGAAACTGGCCAAAGCTTTTGCGGTGGATATCTCCGAATTATTGCCCTGATTTCCAGGGGCTGCTGCCTTTTCCAAGTTGGGATTTGAGCTGGCGAATCCGGTGGTTGATTCGATGGACGTTTGCCGTAGTCAATTGATTGGTCTTTTTCCAAAACAAATCGACGAAGAACATGGTTCGTGATTTCTCATGAACCCAAAAAGCTGCTCTCAACCAACCCCGTTTGTTTATCTGGGGATTTTCTATTGGCAATTCTATCCCGCCACCGGAAGGTTCTAATTTCATCTCTGGGGCAGCAGGGTAAGTTCCGGTAAGCTCGGCCAAATTTACGTCTTCCCTCAACTGGCCCGCGGATTATATTTTCCAGTGTTTTTAGTTCTGGATAATATAGGTCAAACAATGATTTACAGGTTAGTAGTTAACCTGATTATCAACTGTAATCCTTCACGTCCCGGAAAAGAACCTTGGGATTGTTTTCCAGGTAGCTGCGGATTTCTCCGGCAAATAGGGCGGCAAACTCCGCCTTTTTCTTTTCGCCCACACCGCTGATACTGTCGAAATCGTCTTCATCTTCCGGATAGTAACGCGCCATCTGACGAAGGGTGTTGTCGCCAAAGATGATGTAGGCCGGAACTTCCCGTTCGTCCGCGAGCTTCTTGCGCAAGATGCGCAACCGCTCGAATAGGGCTTCATCACAATCAATCGCACCGCTGCGCTGCGGACGGGTGGAAGGCGTCTTGGTCATGGGTTTGGTCAGTTGGATAGGGTTACGGCTCTTCAGAGCCTCAATCCCGGCCGGGGTCAGTTCCAAAACCTGGTGTTCTCCAGCGGAAAGACGCAGGAATCCCATCCGGAGAAGTTCGCGTCCGATAGCCAGCCATTGGCTGCGATGGGTGTCTTTACCAATCCCGTAGGTGGAAAGTTGGTCATGGTTCCAGCGTCGGATTTTTTCCGTGTTGGCACCGGTTAAAACTTCCACCACATGGTTCAGTCCGACGCCGAAACCTCCCGCGCGGCGTATGCGGTAGACACAGGACAGCAATTTCTGGGCATGAATGGTTCCGTCGAAGGATTCGCGGGGGGACAGGCAGTTGTCGCAGGCACCGCAGGGCACTTCTTCCCAGGTTTCACCGAAATACCCCATGAGATCGACCCGTCGGCAGCCCGAGCTTTCAGCATAGTGCAACATCTGCTGTAGCTGGGTGCGGGCGTTACGTTGCTCGTCTTCGTCACTGATTTCATCAAGGAAATGCATTTGTTTGGCCACGTCACCGGCGCTGAAAAGAAGTAGGCAGTCCGAAGGCAGGGCATCGCGTCCGGCCCTGCCCGTTTCCTGGTAATAACCTTCCAGGTTCTTGGGAAGATCGTGATGGATGACGTAGCGGACGTTGGGTTTGTTGATGCCCATACCGAAGGCGACGGTGGCGCAGATGACTTTGACTTCGTCCCGTAGAAAAAGTTCCTGGTGTGAGTCCCTTTCCTTGTTGGTTAGACCGGCATGGTAGGGTTTCGCTTTGATGCCGCGGTCGGCCAGGGATTCGGCGAGGGACTCCGTGCCTTTGCGGCTGGAGCAATAGATAATGCCGCTTTCGTGGTCGCGCTTTTTTACGAAGTCGATGATCTGCTGCAGGGGTTTGTCCTTGGGGATGACGCGGTAGGAAAGGTTGGGCCGGTTGAAGGAAGCGACGAAACATTTCGGTTCCCGTAGTTTCAGGTGGTTGATGATGTCTTCGCGGACCCGTCCCGTCGCGGTGGCTGTCAGGGCCATGACCGGGACATCGGGCAGCAATTTTCGGAGTTGGGAAATTTTTCGGTATTCAGGGCGGAAGTCGTGACCCCATTCGCTGATGCAATGGGCTTCGTCGATGGCGATGAGGTTGATGTTCCAGGACTGGAGTTTGTCTTCCCAACTGTCGAGCATGAGGCGTTCGGGCGCCACGTAGAGCAGTTTGTATTTGCCGTTGTGGAGGCCTTGAAGACGGGCTTTGGATTCGGAGGCATCGAGAGAGGAGTTGAGGAAGGTGGCGGAGATCCCGCTGGCCTGGAGGGAATCGACCTGGTCTTTCATCAGGGCGATGAGTGGGGAGACAACGAGGGTCAATCCGGGTTGGATCAGGGCCGGGATCTGGAAACAAAGGGATTTGCCGCCGCCGGTGGGCAGCAGGGCAAAAACGTCATTTCCGGCCAGGGATTCCTCAATGATCTCGCGCTGGAGAGCACGGAATTCTGTGTAACCGAAGCTCAGCTTTAAAACTTCCAACAGGGCAGACATGGGGAAACTTTAGGGTTTTAGGTTTTAAGTTTAAAGTTTTAAGAATGGGAAATTTTCCCGTGAAACACGCGAAATGGCGCTAAAGACGGAAGGAACACATGATTCTTCTGATTCAGGTTTAAGGGGCTTATTCCGGTTTTCGTGGTTGTTGGCGCCTTTAGCGGGCATCCTTCCTGCAATTTTTGGTTTGTTTTCCCCCTTTTTGATCTCTTAAATCTTTTGTTCTATGCTCGATATCCGATTGATCCGGGATAACCCCGAAAAAGTGGTCGAACGTCTGAAAGCCCGTGGTAAGAGCGATGAAGCCGCTGTGGCCCTGATTCTGGATGTCGATGCCAAGCGCCGCGAAGTCATCGCTGAAGTGGAAAAGCTCAAGGCTGAGCGCAACTCCATCAGCAAGGATATCGGGGGGCGCAAAGCCAAAGGGGAATCGGCAGACGATTTGTTGGCCGGAATGAAGGAGAAATCCGACCGTATTGCCGACCTGGATAAAAAGCAGACGGAGTTGGATGAGCAGCAACGGGATCTTCTTCTACAGGTTCCGAATCTTCCCCATGAAGCCTGCCCCGTCGGTCTGGATGCAACGGCTAATCCCGTGGTAAGAACCTTCGGGGAAAAGCCTGTCTTTGATTTTGAACCATTGGAGCATGTGCCTTTGGTGGAGAGACTGGGCATCGTGGATTTTGCTGCCGGAGCAAAAATTTCCGGGAGTGGTTTTTTTGTTTTTAGGGGGCAGGGAGCCAGGCTGGAAAGAGCCCTGTTGAACTTTCTGCTGGATCTGCATACGGGGGAACACGGTTATACGGAAATTTTTCCGCCCTTCCTGGTGCGCGAGGCTTCCATGTATGGGACGAGCCAGTTGCCCAAGTTTCGGGAAGACATGTATCGTCTGGAAGGTGAGGATCTTTTCCTTGCCCCGACGGCAGAAGTGCCCGTGACCAACCTGCACCGTGAGGAAATTCTCAACAAAGAACAACTACCCATCCGTTATGCCGCCTACACACCCTGTTTCCGCAAAGAAGCGGGTTCAGCGGGCAAAGACAATCGGGGCATGATCCGTGTGCACCAGTTTGACAAGGTGGAATTGGTAAAAATCGTGGAGCCGCAGACCTCGTATGAGGAGTTGGAAGCTCTCCGGAAAAATGCCGAGAAGGTTCTGGAACTGCTGGGGCTGCATTACCGCACCATCGAGCTTTGCACAGGCGACATGGGATTCGGCGCGGCCAAGTGCTACGACATAGAAGTCTGGGCACCTGGCTCCAAGAGCTACCTGGAAGTTTCATCCTGTAGCAATTTCGAGGATTTCCAGGCCCGCCGGATGAACCTTCGTTACAAGACCGAAGACAAGAAAAACGTGTTCTGCCATACCTTGAACGGTTCGGGAACAGCCCTGCCGCGTTTGTTTGTGGCTTTGGTTGAAACCGGCCAACAAAAGGACGGAAGCATCAAGTTACCAGCTGTTCTGCACTCCTATTTCGGTGCTACTGAAATCCGTTTAAAATAATTCCGGGATACTTGCGGTTCTCTGTTTTGCAGCGAACTTGATTTCATGTGGATTGTGGGGATCGATCTGGCCTGGGGTGAAAAAAAAGCGGACGGTGTTTGTGTCCTGAAGGTTCGTGGAAAGAAAGCCTGTCTGGAGACAATGGCCTATCCGCAGGGAGATGATGCACTTTTGAAAGTGATCGATCCTTTTGCGGGGTCGCCTGAACCGGTGATTGTGGCTTTGGATGCTCCGGTTGTTTGTATCAATGAAGGCGGTTCCCGCCCGGTTGACCGGGAGATGCACCGCCTTTTTGGGAAACAACATGCGGGTTGTCATCCCGTGAACAAAAGGCTTTGTCCCCGGGCACTTCGGGTGGCCGCCAGGATACAACAATGTTATCCACAATCGTCGGGAAAACGTCCGCCCGGTGGCAAAGCGGGAGAAGTGTATGGAGTGCCTTGGCTGATGGAAGTCTATCCCCATGCGGCCTTGGTTTCACTTTTAAGCCTGGAGCGGATCATCAAATACAAACGTGGCAGCGTGGCGGAGAGGAAAGTTGAATTCCGGCGGCTTCAGTCTCTTTTACGCGAACAAGGCCGGTGCCTGTTTCCCGGGCTGGAAGCCTCTGGGATATTGGACCGGTTGTTGGAACGGACATGGTCCAAGGAAGTGGAAGATCGCACGGATGCCTTCATCTGTTCCCTGATAGGACTATGGCATTGGAATCACCGGGGCCGGAAAAGCCGGGTGGTGGGAGATTTGGAAACCGGATTTATCCTGGTGCCAGTCTTAGAGCGGTAAATTCATCCTTTTTTCGGTTGTCAGCAGCCTGATTGCCGCGCTGAATAGGGAGATGAGTTCTCTGTTTGATACGTTGGCTTTGGCTGTTTCTTCAGGAAAAATGTTGGCCTCCAGTCGTGATAACATTCTCTTTCTTCTGGAGAAATCCGGTTGTGAGGCATGGGAAAAGGCGGCTGTGGAAGAACTGGTGGCGGCGGAAAATTGGACGGAACTCAACGACCGCTTTTACAAGACTCTCAGTTTCGGAACGGGTGGGCTGCGTGGACGCTCCATCGGCAGGACGATCACCAGGTCGGAGCTTGGAAAAAACAGCACGGCGCAACCCCCTGAATATCCGGCTGTGGGCACGAACTCGATGAATTATTTCAACATCAGCCGTGCCACACAGGGGCTGGTGAATTATCTGATCAAACAGTTTCCAGGAAAAACCCCGTCACTGGTGGTGGCTCATGACACCCGTTATTTTTCCCGGGCCTTTGCCGAACTGACCGCCAAGACCGCGGTGGAGATGGGGATTGATGCCTATTTGTTTGAAGGCGAACGTTCCACGCCGGAGCTTTCCTTTGCCGTGCGGCATCTGAAGGCGCAGGCGGGCATTGTCATCACCGCCAGCCATAATCCTCCCCACGACAATGGCTATAAAGCCTACTTCGATGACGGAGCCCAACTGGTGGAGCCTAACGCCTCTGGGGTGATCCAGGAAGTCATGAAGATCCAGTCGGGACGGGTCGCCAATCCGGCGGCTAAACAAGGCACCCTGCACATTATCGGCAAGGAGGTGGATCAGGCATACCTGGATGCGGTCAGCGCCCTGGTTCTGGAGCCGGAGATCATCAAGTCCCAGAAAGGAAAACTGAAGATTGTTTTCACCCCCATCCATGGAACGGGCATTCAAAGCGTGCCGGCCTTGCTGGAAAGGTTCGGATTTCAGGTCTCGACGGTGGCCTCCCAGGTCAAACCGGACGGTGGATTTCCCACGGTCAAATCACCCAATCCCGAGAATGCAGAAGCCTTGCAACTGGGGATGGATCAGGCCAAGGCAGAGGGGGCTGATCTGGTCATCGCGACGGATCCGGACGCCGACCGCATGGGCGTGGCGCTAAAAAACGCCAAGGGTGACTTTGAAATCATCACCGGGAACCAGATCGGATCGGTCATGGCGGCCTACCGTTTGGAACGCTTTTTTGCCAAGGGTGTTCTCAACCCAGGAAACGCTTCCCACGCCACCCTGATCAAAACCTTTGTGACGACCGATCTACAGAAAGCCCTGGCCGCGCATTACGGCGTGAAATGCGTCGATACCCTGACAGGATTCAAATACATCGGGGAAAAACTCCGCGACTACGAAAACAAGGCCGGCGGTCGTGGCACACTTTCCGCTGAGGCCTGGCGTTCCGTGTTGTTGGAAAAAAGCAGCTTCTTTGTGTTTGGGGGCGAAGAAAGCTACGGTTATTCCGGAGGCGATTATGTCCGCGACAAGGATGCCAATGCGGCGGTGCTGATGTTTGCGGAAACGGCGGCGTATGCGTGCTCCCAAGGGAAAACGATCCTGGACTATCTGGATGAAATTTATGTCCGCTTCGGCTTTTATTTCGAGAAATTGGGCACCCTGACCTTTGAAGGTGCGGAAGGAGCGGCCAAGATCAGAAAACTCCTGGAAAGTTACCGCGCGCAGGTTCCGGCAAGCTGGGGGGGCTTCAAGGTGGAGAAAGTTCAGAATTTTGCCGAAGACACTGTTTATGACGTGGATGGCAAATTGATCCCGAAAGAATTGATGCTGATGTTTTATTTGTCGGAAGGCTTTCGCATCGTGGTCCGGGGATCCGGAACCGAGCCGAAGATCAAGTTCTACTTCCTTGGTCGGGCCGGGGTGGCGTCACCCGAAGCGTTGGCCGAAGCCAAAGACGGATTGATAAAGACCCTCGACCTGCTTTGGGAAGTGACACGGGAGGATGTGGCCAAGCGGGTTGCCTGACCCCGATAATGATCAACGCCATAGAGGCATTTCAGGCATATTTTTTTGTCATTTGGGATGTTAAAGCCTTTTATTGAAGTTTTGTGGCAACTGTGTAACAATAAATAATCCGTGTTAGTTGTCCTTTTTATCGCACTTGCCGTCGCAGCCCTCTACGGGCTCTATCGTCTTGGTCTTTGGGTTTACGAAATCAAGTTTCTGACCCCGGAAGAGCGTTGGAAACGCCGTTATGACCGCAAGCTGAAAAGTTATTTCAAGCAGATGGGCGGGTAATTCAGGCTGAGGACAGAATTTCGTTACCGGAACGAAAGGCCCCTGGTTTTTAAACAGGCAGTTCCAATTTAAGGATGCAGGCTGGTATCTCTACACCGTCATCCTGATCCGCCTGGGGCGTGGAAGGAACCGCAGCCCGATCACCCTAGTGGTGACTTAATCAAAGCTTACGAATGAATCTTTTGGATAGGGCTGTAACACCTTACTCCACCCTGAATAACGTTCGAGTCAAACTCCAGGCAAGATTGGTTGAAATCACCTCAAATATAATAACGCCAATTGATATTAGGGAAAATATTATCACGCCACTCGCAGTTGCCGAGGAATTCTTCGTCGATCTGGTTGGACTTGATCTGGTCGTAGAGTTTGTTGAAGCGGAGGATATGATCTTTGGTGCGTTTAACGGCGTAGGGAACCATGGTGCCGGTCTTCATGATGAAAGCCCAGTCGCTGGACTGCGCCAAAAGAAGCTCGCGGGCTGCCTGTTTCATGGCGCGTTCGGTCAATCCATAACAATCGTGGAATTGGCGCGCCAGTTCGGTCATGCGCTGGGCCGCCACATGCAGGTGCGGATAAATCCAGGCGTTGGAAGGTTCGAGCCAGACTTCCCAATACCCTTTGTTTCCCCAGGACGAAGCTGAAGGTGTGGCCAGTTGTTGGGTCGGGTATTTTTGCAGGTACTCGGCCGGAGTGATGGTTTTGAAGACGTCCTGGTCAAAGGCTACTTTACGCAGAAGATAGTTTAAAAAATCCGGACCTTCGAACCACCAGTGTCCGTAGAGTTCGGCGTCATAGGGAGCAAGAATGATCGGGGGTATGCCGAGATTATCCGCCAGATGGTTGATCTGTTTTTCCCGGTTGAACATGAAATTGGCCGCATGTTCCGCTGTCTTGTCACGGGCGATCCAAGGTCGGTAGGGCTCTTTGTTGGAGGTTTTACCGGTGATCTTATGGTATTTGAGACCGGTGAACTTGCGCAGGCCGTTGGGCTGGATGTAGGGCTTGATATAATCAAAATCCAGATCGAAGCCGACATCGCGGTAGAAGTCGCGATAGTTTACATCCCCAGGGTAGCCTTCCTCCGCGCTCCAGACCTGTTTGCTCGACTCCATGTCACGACCGAAAGCCGCTGGCCCGGACTTGGTGAAGATGGGGGCGTAGACGCCGAACTGGGGGCGGGGCTCGGCGAACATGATGCCGTGGGTATCCACGATGAACCAGCGGATTTCCGCTTCCTGCAGAAATTTTTCAATACCGGGAACATAGGCACATTCCGGCAGCCACATGCCGCGGGGATCGCGTCCGAAACATTCGCGGTAGTGGTCGCGGGCGATCAGGATCTGGGCGCGGACGGCTTCGGGATATTCGGACATCAGGGGCAGGAAGCCGTGGGTGGCACCGCAGGTGATGATTTCGAGTTTGCCTGCATCCTGAAACTTGCGGAAAGCACCGACGAGGTTACGTCCGTATTTATCGCAGAAAACATGACGGCAATCCTGAAGACGGTTGTGATAGAACCAGGCCAGTTCGTGAAAAACGTGGTCGTGTTTGGTGCGGTCAATTTCTTTGGTGCTCAGTTCGATGAGCTTGTCCAGATTGCGGATGTAGCGCTGCTGGAGGAGGGGGTCGAGAAGCATGGAGCAGAGAGGAGGCGTCATCGACATGGTCAGGCGGAAATCGACACCGTCATTGATCAGTCCGTCCATCATGTTGATCAACGGGATGTAGGTTTCCGTGATGGCCTCATAGAACCAGTCTTCTTCGAGGAACTCTTCGTATTCGGGATGGCGGACGAAGGGGAGATGTGCGTGAAGAACGAGGCTGAGATATCCCTTGGGCATGATGGTGATTGTTGGAGGCTCTCGGGGCAGTCTAAACTTCGTCGGGATTGTGACAAGATGTTTCCTCAAGTGTTTCGGTTGGGTAAGGTCAATTATTTAACAGGATTAATAAACGAAAAAGAAGTTATGTCCGGAGAGATGCCATCGGTGGAAGTGCTGACTGCGCCTGCTGCCTATGAGCGGCCAGGGCAGGAGTATTGGGCCGGTAAAACTGTAGTCGTGATTGATGTGTTAAGAGCCACGTCCACCATGGTGACGGCTTTGGCGGAGGGGTATGACTGGATTTACCCCTGTGGGGATGTTGAGACAGCGCGGCGGAAAGCGGAGGAGTTTGCCGGTTCTACTCTGGCTGGAGAGCGGGGAGGGCTTCCTCCGGCAGGTTTCAGTAAAGGGAATTCGCCCAGGGAATTTCTCGGAACTGGAACCCGGAGAGGTGGAATGGTTCTGACCACGACTAATGGAACACGGGCCATGGAGGCGGCGCGTGGAGCGGAGCTGTTGCTGGTGGCATCATTTCTGAATCTCCGTGCGACCGTCAACGTTCTTCAGCGTCAGAAAGCCCCCGTCGTGCTGGTTTGCAGCGGAACTGGCGAGGATTTTGCTCTGGAAGATGCCCTGCTTGCTTCGGCGATTCTCGCAGACTGGCAACCGGATCATCCCCTGGCGTCCCTCTACCGCGCTTACAAGGGAAATCTGGAGGAAGCTTTCCGCAGCAGCCGGAACGGACGGCGGCTGGTTGGATTGGGCTTGGAGGAGGACATACTTTGGTGTCTACAACGGGATCGCTATGATTGGGTAGTGAAGCGCGGGGAGCAGGGCTTGTTGCGGGGTATGCCTATGGCTGATGACCCTATTAGTTAAGGCAGATTTCCCCCTTGCTTTATCAATCATTTGGCAAAGCGGCAAACTGTGTTACTGTCCCTGCAATTATGGCACAGGCAAATAAAGTGAAGGCGGCAGTAATCGGAAGCGGATTTGGTGGCTTGGGAGCGGCCATCCGTTTGCAGGCAAAAGGCTATCAGACCACCATCTTTGAAATGCGGGACATGCCGGGCGGACGAGGTTACGTTTACAAGGACAAAGGGTTCACTTACGACGCCGGCCCGACCATCATCACCGCGCCTTTTCTTATCGACGAGCTGTTTGAGCTCTCGGGAAAGAAAACCGAGGATTACGTTAAAATGGTCCCTTGCGAGCCGTTTTACCGCATCATTTTCCACGACGGCAGCAGCTTTGAATACAACGGCTCGGAAGAAAACATGCTGGAGCAGATCCGCAAAATCAGCCCCGCGGACGCAGTGCGTTATCCCGAATTCATTGAGAAGACGCGGAAAATTTTTGAGAAGGGTTTCGTCGAGCTGGCCGACCATCCTTTCAGCAGTGTCTGGGACATGGCCAAAACAGCCCCCGATCTGGCCCTGCTCCGCGCGGATCAATCCGTCCACACCATGGCCGCCTCTTATTTTAAAGACCCCAAGCTCCGCATGGTCTTCAGCTTCCACCCCCTGCTGGTGGGCGGACATCCCTTTCATAGCTCGTCCATTTATTCGATGATATATTTCCTCGAGAGAAAGTGGGGCGTCCATTTCGCTATGGGAGGAACCGGAGCCCTCGTCAACGGGTTGATCAAATTGTTCCAGGAAATGGGTGGAACGCTCCGACTTAACGCCAAAGTGGAGGAGATTCTGATTGAGGAAGAAGCTGTGACGGGATTGCGTCTGGCGGGCGGGGAAACCTTTTCCACGAAACTGATCGTCTCGAATGGGGACGTCGCCAACATCTACCGGAAATGCGTCAAACCGGAGCATCGCCGCAAATGGACGGATAAACGCATTGAGAAGATGAAATACAGCATGGGCTTGTTTCTGATTTATTTTGGAACCAACCGAACCTATCCGGATCTGGCCCACCACTCGATCATTTTATCGCACCGCTACAAGGAACTGCTGGACGACATTTTCGACCATAAATTCCTGGCCAAGGATTTTTCCCTCTACCTGCATGCCCCGACCCGGACAGATCCTGGCATGGCGCCTCCCGGGCACGAGTGTTTCTACGTCTTGTCACCGGTTCCGCATCTCGGCGGGAAGGTTAATTGGGAAATGGAAAAGGAGCGTTACGCGGAAGCGATTCTGGAGTCTCTGGAGTCTGTGTGCCCCAACCTACGTGAGCATATTGTCAGTAAAATCATCAAGACCCCTCTGGATTTCGAGACGGATCTGGATGCCTACCTGGGATCAGCTTTCCAGTTCGAGCCCATCCTGACCCAGAGTGCCTGGTTCCGTCCGCATAATCTGGCGGAGGACATCAACGGGCTTTATCTCGTCGGTGCCGGAACTCATCCCGGGGCCGGTGTGCCGGGTGTTCTTTCCTCGGCCAAGGCTTTGGAAAAATTGATAGGGCCCCCCGCAGTTTCTGCGGAAGCCTGAAGACACTCTGCAAGATTTTTCCGGAGCAGCTGGTGCCGCTCCGGAAAGAATCTCAGAAGGCGAAATCTTCTATCATTTCGTCAGAGTGTTTGAGGTATTCCCGTATACGTCTGCGCTCGTAGCGGTGGGCGTGGGATTTTTTGGCTTTACCTTCAGTGGATTGCAACACGTATTTGTGGGGTGACGTGAGTACATTGGTCCCGAACTTGTTTTTGCTCATGGCTCAACTCCTTGGTTGTGAGCCGGACAGACTTTTCCGTCCCGCTCTGGTTCTTTCAGGCTACTTAATAGCCTACATTCTGTAAAGCATAAGCAATGCCAGGAAGCTTTAGAGGAATTAAATTTGTGAATAAACTAGGTTCCTGTGCTTATGAGGGGGAGGCGGGCAAAGGGCTTCAGGTCGTGGAAGGTATGGAAAGATTTGACCGAAGACAGGCGATAAGCCTCGCCGCGCTTGCTTGTGTTGAAAAAGGGTTTAGTAATTATGGAAATGATTGCGGTGACCAGAGACGAAGACAGCACAGCCAAGCAGTTCCGTTCCATACTAAAAAAGTATGCGGAGGACGCGGATCTTCAGTGCATCAAGCTGAAAACCCTGTCACCCAAGTCCAGAGGCAAGAAAGCCCGAGCTGGCAAAAAAAAACCAGACGGAGTGAAAGTGACCACTCTGGGCGAACTGGTTCAGATTCCGGAAAGTGACATCACCCATCTTTTCAACAACGAGGCCATGTTGGCGGTCAGCCACGCTATTGAGGATCTGGCCTCGGAGCATCGGGAAGGCGAATTGATTTCGACCTTCCAAAAACTGCAGAATTTTTTACCACAGAAAAAACGCTATATCGGTCTCTCCAAGGATTTGGATGCCGTCCGGGTCTGGGGGGAAGGACAGCCTCCCAAAGGTTGCAATCGTATCGACTTCATTCCCATTTTTCGCCCGGAACTGGAAAAATACTGGCTGGTTCTTTTTGCCGGCCGCAAAGCCCATGCCGTGCTGGTTTGTCATCAGGTGAACCGCACTGATCAGTTCGATAAGAAAATCTTCGCCGGGTTTTACAGCTTTAATCCTTTCCTGGTTGAATCCATCAGGCGCCAATTCAATCTGATGAGTTGCGGTCTGGACAGTATTGTCAACCAGTGGGAGAAGGACTATCACTTTGCTTCACCTGTCATGGCCGAGATCGAGCGTTGTTTTCAAACACAACCCGGAAAGAAAAAAGCCGGGCGTTCATGAACCCGGCAGAGAAGACCCTCAACCTCGGCCAGGCCCTGGAGCTGCGGGAGAGGTTGCTTGCCTCGGAAAAAAAAATGGTATTTACCAATGGCTGTTTTGATCTGCTCCATGCCGGCCATGTCCATTATTTGAAAGAAGCCCGTAAGCAGGGGGACTTCCTTCTCGTCGGCATCAATTCGGATGCCTCCGTCCGCCAGTTGAAAGGCCCCGGTCGTCCCCACCGGAACGAGGCCAGGCGCCTGGAAATGCTGGGTCGTCTCGACTGTGTGGATGCTGTCTTGGTATTCCCAGAAGCTCATGTGACCGATTTGTTGTTGAAATTGAAGCCTGATGTCTATGTCAAAGGGGGCGATTACACCATCGAGAGCATTGACCCTGTCCTGCGTGAATCCCTCTTCCGCGAAAAAATCCCGGTTTTCTTCCTCGGCCACGTGCCGGGTATTTCCACGACGCTGCTTCTGGAAAAAATGTCCAAAGAGGAGCTGAAACAACTCGAGGACAGCGGTGGCGTGGCGGGTCAGTAGTCATTGCTTGGGTCTGGATACAGGCCAGATCTTTAGGCTTTCAGCGGCATCACCAGGAATGACCGCCCGGGATTGATCGAGGCGGAGAACCGGGCCGGGTATCGGCTCAAGAAGGTATGATTTTTAAGCAAGATTATTTGTGGTTCCATGGTTAAACCCACAATTCCTCGACTTTACCATTCCGGCACTTATTTTCTAATCTGTGGAGACGCGAACGATTCAGACAGAAGTGGTCATCTTCGGGGGAGGCATTGCCGGGCTCTGGCTCCTCAACCGTTTGCTGGCCGAAGGCCGTTCGGCCTATCTCTTTGAAAACAAGACCCTGGGCGGAGAACAAACCATTGCCTCCCAAGGGGTGATCCATGGTGGGTTGAAGTATGCCCTGAATGGTGTTCTCAATGATGCCTCCGAGGCGATTGCCGATATGCCTGGTCGTTGGAATGAAAGCTTTGGCGGGAAGGGGGACTTGGATCTTCGTTCTGTGCGGATGCTATCGGATCATCAGGTGTTATGGTCAAGCGGTGGCATTGCCTCCCAGGTTACGTCGTTTTTCGCCAGTAAAACCCTCTCGAGCCGGGCCCGTCATCTTGACCGTGAACAGTATCCGCCCGTTTTGCAGAATCCCCGTTACAAGGGTTCGGTCTTTCAACTGAACGAGCGCGTGGTGGAACCTTCCTCCCTGGTTCAAGTGATGGCAGAGCTGGGAAAAGGACGGATTTTTTCATCAGGGTCCGGCGTTACCAGTCGTCTCCTGATGAAAGAAGGGCGGGTCGGAGCTTTTGAACTCAGCCAAGGATCGGTGAGTTATCGTTTTGAGGCGGGGAATTATGTCTTTGCCGCAGGCCAAGGGAATGAAGAGCTTCTTGGTCAATTGAAGGGGATGGAATTACCCACCATGCAACGGCGCCCGCTTCACCAGGTGTGTGTCAAGAGTCGAAGACTGACCCCGTTTTATGCCGTGGCTTTGGCGGCTTCGACCAAGCCGCCGGTGGTGATAACGACCCATTATGATAAGGCAGGGGTGCCCGTCTGGTATCTGGGAGGGGATCTGGCCGAGACCGGAGTGGACTTTTCCGAAGAAGAACAGATCGGGCGTGCCCGCAAACTCTTGGGTCAGTTGATGCCCTGGGTGGACTTGGCGGGAGCCCAGTGGAGGTCTCATCGGGTCAATCGCGCGGAGGCGATCTATCCCGGTGGGCATCGCCCCCCTGGCTCTTACTGTTCCAAGAGAGGGAACGCTGTGATCTGTTGGCCGAGCAAACTGGCTCTGGCCCCGGCCTTGTCGGATGATGTGTTCAAGGTTCTGGATAAAGCACCTCTTCCTCTGGAAACGAATCCGGATGCTTTGGATGGACTTCCGGTTCCTCCTGTGGCCGAAGCCCTCTGGGACAGGCTGTTTCAATAAACTTATGAAGAAACGTCTTTTAGGCGGCACCGGCATCGAGGTTTCTCCCCTGGGCCTGGGCACGGTCAAGTTCGGGCGCAATCAAGGCGTTAAATACCCGTCAGGCTTTGAGCTTCCTTCGGATGCGGAGATCACGGCCATTCTGGAGCTGTGCCGCGAGCTGGGCATCAATCTTTTGGATACGGCCCCCGCCTATGGATTGAGCGAGGAAAGGATCGGGAAGTGTCTCCCCGGTGTGCGGGACTCATGGGTTCTCTGCGGGAAGGCGGGAGAAGATTTCGAAAACGGGCAATCCCACTTTGATTTCAGCGCCGCCCATGTCCGCCGCAGTCTGGAGCGCAGCCTGCAGAGGCTTCGGACGGAGTATCTGGATATTCTCCTCATTCATTCGGATGGGCGGGACAAGGAAATCCTGGCGGATGAAGTATTGTGGCAGACCTTGCAGCAGGCCAAGAAACAGGGGCTGATCCGGGCCTACGGAATTTCCACCAAAACGGTTGAAGGCAGCGCGTTGGGTCTGGAGCGGACTGATGTGGTCATGTTGACCTACAATCCTTGGACACGGGAAGAAGAGCCCAATCTGGAACGGGCAGAGAAGCTCGGCAAGGGCGTGCTGATCAAGAAAGCTCTGGGCAGCGGCTGGCTGGGAGGGCAAGGCCTGAAGCACAGTCCGGAGGAATGCCTTCAGTTCTGTTTAAAACACTCCGCCGTCACCAGTGCCGTCGTCGGATCCATCAATCCGGCAAACATCCGGGCCAATACTAGGGTTTTTTTGGATTAAATTTTGTTAAAAGCCATTTTAAGACAGCCTCTTGATCGTCTGTTCTGGCCCTCCGTATTTGGGCCAACAGATGAATACGATCCGGCTTGGGAAGAGCCGTATTGTAATCCCTCGTTACAATTGGTACATACGGCTTTTAAATTGCCGGGCTCATCCTTGCCGCCCTTGGATTTGTCGATGACATGACCGAGTGTCAGACGAATTTTCCTAGCGTGGTTGTAAAGATCCTCGTCTCCGGCTCCAAGCCCGCACATTTGAAAGGTATAGCCATTGCGCTCCAGCACCCACGCGCGGGTTTCTTTGGAAATACCTCTTGAAAAGGCGGGGCGTCGTTTATCCGTATCGAGAAGATATTGGCCTGGCTTTAAATGCGCCCGGTCTTTGTGCGTCAAAATTTGATAACCTTGCTCATCCCTCAATTCGCGGGTTCGTCGGGCCCATTCACTGGCGTCTCCTGAAGCCATCTGTAATTCTTTGCTTTCAATCACCCGTCCCATGTTGGCCAGGAAAAAATCGAGAATTAATGCTTTGGAGCCTTTTTGAGGCATACGGTTTTGTATTTTTTGGGTTGATCCAATAACCTGCTGCCAAGCAGACCTCCTTGAATCAACCTTCCATCGGAGGGATAAGAGATGTTTTTGTTTTCAAGAGCGGCGCGGATCGCGCAACCCATGGCCTTGGCGACCAAGGGAGGGAAGGCATTGCCTATCTGCCGGTATGCCGCGGTTTTACCGCCCATGAATTGCCAGTCATCAGGGAAGCCCTGGATTCGCGCAGCCATGCGTAATGTCAACCGGGGATAACCATCGAAAGGAAACTCAGAACCGGGCGCTTCGTTGGCAATGCCCAAACCATCTACTCCAAGCTCCCGCCATTGGGCTTTGGCCCGGGTGGGACCCAGGTCCGGGCCGCCATGCTTTTTTGAACCGCCGACCAACGTGGGGGCAATACCTGCGGCTCGTTCGCCGGACCAATTCTCAGCGCCAAGCCAACCCTTCTCAGCCATTAGGTCGACAAGTTTATCCCCGACCAGAACTTTTTTGGGCTGTATTGTTGGCCAACGGAAAAATTCAGCGTCTTTAGGTTTTAAGGCCACGAGGATAAAACGGGGACGGAGTTGGGGAACTCCAAAATCACTTGCCTGGAGAACTTTCCAGTCGGTCTGATAACCCAGTTTCTGGAGCTTTGTCATAAGATTTCTGCGATACGATTCAAATTTGCCGGAAGCAAAACCTTGAACATTTTCAAGCATGACGGCTCTTGGTTTAACGGCCTCAACAATTTTTAGAGCCGTAGGGAACATATCCCGCTCATCGTTTGCCTGCAATGCTGAAGGGAGGACAGGGGACTCCTGCTGCCAACAAGTCCGCGTGCTTGTAATCTACAGCACGGAAATGCCGGATATCCATTTCCAATACATTCCAGTGCGGACGGTTTGCGCGCAGAGTTGTGCAAAAAAGTGGCTCATATTCAACTACTGCCGTATGATGAAATCCGGCCATTTCCAACCCCAAAGCCTGACCGCCCCCGCCGGCGCAAAGTTCAACAGTGGCAAATATAACTTATCATCCATCTTCCAGATGGGCTTATCAAGTGAGTTTTAGGGCAGTCATTCATTTCCGTGAGAAAAGTTGGCCACTTGCTTTGTGCATGGAACTTGCTATGTTCCTCACCCAGTATGAAGTCGACTACTTTCTGTGCCCTGCTTTTTGCCCCTCTTTGTCTGCTGGCGAACGAAGCC